>Ga0209933_1000161_pt1 | contig 176132 bp, 185 predicted proteins | sample ThiBiot_300_biof_FD_183944 | JGI IMG/M metagenome (GOLD analysis project Ga0209933, IMG submission 183944) | Wastewater bioreactor microbial communities from Cape Town, South Africa - Thiocy_cont_300_biof (SPAdes) | ecosystem: Engineered > Bioremediation > Thiocyanate > Unclassified | place... | reverse complement strand
CCCCGCTCCGGCCGCCCGCCTGCGGGGCGAGGTGTTCCCGCTGGTAGCCTGGGCGCTTCGCGCACCGACCGGCGTCCTCCTGGATGCCGCTGTCGAACCCCTCAGCTCCACCGGGTGGTCCGATTCTGTCGGTGCGCGGTGAGAACCTCCTGCCGCGGACACTCCGCGGCCGATTCGAGTCCATAGGAGGTGAGTGGTTCTCATGCGTCATTACGAGCTGATGGTCATCCTCGACCCCAGTCTGGACGAGCGCACTGTGACGCCGTCACTGGAGCAGTTCCTCACCGTCGTCAAGAACGACGGTGGCACGGTCGAGAAGATCGAGGTGTGGGGCAAGCGTCGTCTTGCCTTCGAGATCCTCAAGCACGCCGAGGGGATCTACGCGGTCATCGAGGTCGCCTGCGAGCCGGCCACCATCTCGGAGCTGGACCGCCAGCTCGGGCTCAACGAGTCCGTGCTGCGCACCAAGGTCCTGCGCCGGGAGCCCAAGAAGGCCCGCGCCCAGAAGGCGGCCGCCCCGTCGTCGCCCCCCGCGTCCGCGCCCGCCGGCGCACCGCGCACGGCCACGTCGGCCACGGCTGCGGTCGCCGCGGCGTCCGCTCCGGCCGCCGCACCGGCTGCCGGCTGAGTCGCGACGATGGCCGGCGAAACTGTCATCACCGTGGTCGGCAACCTCACCGCCGACCCGGAGCTGCGGTTCACCCCGTCCGGGGCGGCGGTCGCCAACTTCACCGTGGCGGCCACCCCGCGCACCTTCGACCGCCAGTCCGGCGAGTGGAAGGACGGCGAGGCCCTGTTCATGCGCTGCAACGTGTGGCGGCAGGCGGCGGAGAACGTCGCCGAGACGCTCACCCGCGGCATGCGTGTGATGGCCACGGGGCGGCTCAAGCAGCGGTCCTTCGAGACCCGCGAGGGTGAGAAGCGCACCGTCGTCGAGCTCGAGGTCGACGAGGTCGGCCCGTCCCTGAAGTACGCCACGGCCAAGGTCAACAAGGTCAGCCGCGGTGGCGGCGACTTCGGCGGCGGCGGGGGCGGCTTCGGCGGCGGGGGCGGCAATTCCAGCGCCTCCTCCTCGGGCGGAGCACCCGCCGACGACCCGTGGGGCTCCGCTCCCGCGGCCGGCAGCGGTCCCGCCGTCGACGACGAGCCTCCCTTCTAACCCCACACCCGTCTTTTCTCACCAGGAGTACCCATCATGGCCAAGCCCGTCCTGCGCAAGCCCAAGAAGAAGGTGTGCGCGTTCTGCAAGGACAAGGGACAGGACATCGACTACAAGGACACCGGTCTGCTGCGGAAGTTCATCTCCGACCGCGGCAAGATCCGGGCCCGCCGGGTCACCGGCAACTGCCGCCAGCACCAGCGTGATGTTGCGGTCGCGGTCAAGAACTCCCGCGAGGTCGCCCTGCTGCCCTACACCTCCACCGCGCGATAAGGGGATTGGGACACATGAAGCTCATCCTCACCGGCGACGTGCCCAACCTGGGTGCGCCCGGCGACATCGTCGAGGTCAAGGACGGCTACGGCCGTAACTATCTGCTGCCGCGCAAGCTGGCCATCGTCGCCACCCGTGGCGCCGAGAAGCAGGTCGCGTCCATCACGCGGGCCCAGAAGGCCCGTTCGATCCGCGACCTCGGCCACGCCAAGGAGGTCGCCGGCACGCTGGGTGACCTCAAGGTCGTCATCAAGGCCAAGGCGGCGGGCGACTCCGGTCGCCTGTTCGGCTCGGTCACCCCGGCGGCCGTCGTCGACGCCGTGCGCGCCGCCGGCGGTCCGCTGCTCGACCGGCACGCCGTCGAGGTGTCCTCGCAGATCAAGACCGTGGGAAAGCACGCGGTCACGGTTCGCCTGCACCCCGAGGTCACCACCGAGTTCGCGATCGACGTCGTCGCCAGCTGACGATCCAGCAGCAACGTTCCGTGACAGGGGCGGGACCAGGGCTTCAAGCCCCGGTTCCGCCCCTGTTCATGTTCCGGGGTCGCTGGGTCACCCCTGCTCCCCGTTCGGGTGACACGCCGGAGGTGACGCCGGCGTCGCCGAGTGACCTTGTGGATGCGCTCGGTGGACAAGCGGTCCGGCGGTGCGCGACACGCCCGTGAAACCGTCCTCGGCGTGTCGGACGAGCAAAGTTGTCCACATCCCGAACCATGGTGCTGACCAGCGGAAACGTCACGCAGGACGGGGTTGTCCCCATGCCGTCCACAGGTTGCTCCCACCCCTGTCCTGGGGCGGAGGTGCTCCGTCCCCAATCCGTCCCCAGGTCGGTGCACAGGACGGTTCGACAACGCCTCCGGCGGTCCCTAACGTCGCCGCGCGAGGCACGAGGACCCGGCCCGGGTGACATCGGTCGTTCACCGGGGCGTCGCTCCGAAGTGGCGCGAGCATATCGAACCTCTGTTCGATACACTGGCAAAGGGGGTGACGCAGAGTATGACCCAATCTGATGTGCGCAGTGCGGATTCACGCAACGGCGATCCACGCAACGGCGATGGTCGCAACACCGACTTCGGGGCGCGTCCGCGCGCGGGCCGTCCGGTCGAGCAGGGCGGCGACAGCGGCGGAGGCGGCACGTTCGACCGCCAGCCGCCGCAGGACCTCACCGCCGAGCAGTCCGTGCTCGGCGGCATGCTGCTGAGCAAGGACGCCATCGCCGACGTCGTGGAGGTGCTCCACGCCGACGACTTCTACCGGCCGGCCCACCAGACGGTCTACGAGTGCATCCTCGATCTCTACAGCCGGGGTGAGCCCGCCGACGCCGTCACGGTCTCGGCGGAGCTGCAGCGTCGCGGTGATCTGATCCGCCTCGGCGGCGCCCCCTACCTGCACACGCTGATCGCCACGGTGCCCACCGCGGCCAACGCGGCCTACTACGCCGAGATCGTGGCCGAGAAGGCCATCCTGCGCCGCCTCGTGGAGGCCGGCACGCGCATCGTGCAGCTGGGCTACCACGGCGACAACGGTGCCGAGGTCAACGACGTGGTCGACCGCGCCCAGGCCGCCATCTACGAGGTCACCGAACGCTCCACCACGGAGGACTACGTCGTCCTCGAGGAGCTGCTGCAGCCCACGATGGACGAGATCGACGCCATCGGCTCCCGCGGCGGTATGGCGCTGGGCGTGCCCACCGGCTTCCTCGACCTCGACACCGTCACCAACGGCATGCACCCCGGCCAGATGATCGTCGTGGCCGCGCGACCCGGGCTCGGGAAGAGCACGCTGGGTCTGGATTTCGCCCGTTCCTGCTCCATCAAGCACGGCATGACCAGCGCGGTGTTCTCGCTGGAGATGAGCAAGTCCGAGATCGTCATGCGCCTGCTGTCGGCCGAGGCGAGCATCCGCCTGGGCGACATGCGTGCGGGCCGCATGAGCGACGAGGACTGGACGCGCATGGCAAGGCGGATGAGCGAGATCTCCGAGGCGCCGCTGTTCATCGACGACTCCCCCAACCTCACGCTGATGGAGATCCGGGCCAAGGCGCGGCGGCTCAAGCAGCGCAACGACCTCAAGCTGATCATCCTCGACTACCTGCAGCTGATGACGTCGGGCCGCAAGGTCGAGTCCCGCCAGCAGGAGGTCTCGGAGTTCTCCCGCCAGATCAAGCTGCTGGCCAAGGAGCTCGAGGTGCCGGTGGTGGCGATGAGCCAGCTCAACCGCGGTCCCGAGCAGCGCACCGACAAGCGCCCGATGCTGTCGGACCTGCGTGAGTCGGGCTCCATCGAGCAGGACGCCGACATGGTGATCCTGCTGCACCGCCCCGACGCGTTCGAGCGCGACGACCCGCGCGCCGGCGAGGCCGACCTGATCCTGGCCAAGCACCGTAACGGCCCCACCGACACCATCGTCGTGGCGCACCAGCTGCACTACAGCCGCTTCGCCGACCTGGCTCACGGCTGATCGGCGCAGTCCACCGCCGGCGGATTGGCCACTGACCGCCTGCGGGCCGGCGTCCAGGGTGATCCCATGCAGGTCGCCATCGTGACGTTCGACGGGTTCAACGAGCTCGACAGCTTCATCGCCTCCGCGATGATCAACCGTGCGCCCGGGCTGACGGCGTACATCACCACGCCCACCCGGACGGTGACGTCGCTGAACGGCGTCGAGGTGCTGGGCCAGCGCCCGCTGGGGTTCGTCACCGAGGCGGACGCGGTGCTCGTCGGGAGCGGCATCCGAACCCGTGACGTCGTGGCCGACCGCGGACTGCTCGACTCCCTGACCCTCGACCCCACGCGCCAGTTCATCGGCTCCCAGTGCTCGGGGGCGCTGGTGCTGGCCCGGCTCGGCCTGCTCGGGTCGATGCCGGTGTGCACCGACACGACGACCCGGCCGTGGGCCGAGGAGCGCGGGTTCACGGTGCTGGACGCGCCGTTCCACGCCGAGGGCCCCATCGCGACGGCGGGTGGGTGTCTTGCGTCGCAGTACCTCGCCGCCTGGGTGGTCAGCCGCATGCTCGGCGACGCCGCGGCGCGCGACGTCGTCCACTACGTGGCGCCGGTCGGGGAGAAGGACGGGACGGTCCGGCGCGTGATGACGGCGATCCAGGCACCCGCACTGCACTGATGCCGTGTCGAGGCCGGCGATGATCCGGCGTTCGGCGCGTTTCCGGCCAGATCTGGCCGTTTCCGCACCGAACCGCTGATCATGGGTACCTCGGACGTGCGGGTCAGGCGATCCAGTAGCGGCGGAACGGTGGTTCGCCGGGTCGGTCGGGGTCGCGGACGCCGCCGCACCGCTCGATCACCGTCGCCGACGCGACGTTGCCGTCGTCGCAGGTGAGCAGCGCGGCGTCGACGCCGAACGCCCGCGCGACGATCAGCGACTGCCGGAGGATCTCGGTGGCGTATCCGCGTCGGCGGTGGGCCGGCCGCACCGCGTAGCCGATGTGGCCACCCTCGGCGAGCAGCCGGTCGTCGAGCGTGTGCCGGATCGAGGTGCGCCCGACGACCTCGCCGCCGACGGTCGCGAGGAGGTAGGTGGCCGGGACCCGGTCGGGCGGGAGGTCGGTCCCCCGGTGCTGGCGTTCGCACTCGGCCAGGACGTGCGTCCAGGGCGTGTTCCCGGTGAGGCCGAACGCGAACTCGAACGCGTCGGCGGCCAGCTCGAGCTGCGCCGCGCGGACGGCTCGCTCGTCGTCGGGACGCGGCGGGCGGAGCCGGAGCGAGGACATCGGGCCATCCTTCCCCGGCGCCACCGAACGGACGACGGCTATCAGGCGGGCTGATCTCGGGCATCCGAAGAATCGCGTTCCCGGATGCCCGCCGAGGTGCTCGAATCGTGAGACGCATCACCCCACTCACAGTTGAGGAACCTCCATGGCCGAGACCACCGCGCACCGGGTCGGCGGGGGAACGCCCGTCGCCGGGCCCCTGCAGCTCGTCCTGCTGCTCGCGGGCAGCAGCATGTCCGTCCTCGGGTCGGTGCTGATCGCGCCGGTCCTGCCGCAGATCGGCGCCCACTTCGCGGGTGCCCCCGGGGTGGATCTGCTCGTGCCGATCGCCCTCACCGCGCCGGCCCTGATGATCGGGCTCACCGCGCCGTTCGCCGGGATCATCGTCGACGCCGTGGACCGCAAGAGGCTGCTGCTCGTCGCGATGGTCGTCTACGCGATCCTGGGCACGGCGCCGCTGTACCTGGACTCGCTGGGGGCGATCGTGGCCACCCGCGTGGGGGTCGGGATCTGCGAGGCCGCGATCATGACCTGCTGCACCACGCTGATCGGTGACTACTGGTCGGGCCCGCTGCGCAGTCGCTACCTGGGCCTGCAGACGCTGCTCGCGGCGGTCGCCGCCACCGTCTTCTTCGCCGTCGGCGGCCTGCTCGGCGCGTCCGGCTGGCGCACCCCGTTCTGGCTCTACGCCGTGGCGCTCGTGATCGTCGTCCCGATGGCGTTCTCGCTGTGGCAGCCGGAGCGGCCCGTCGCCGAGAAGGTGGCCGGTCGCCGGAAGATGGAGCCGGTGCCGTGGAAGGCGCTCGCCGGACCGTGCGCCGTCACGTTCCTGGGCGGTGTGTGGTTCTACACGCTGATCGTCGAGCTGTCCTATGTGCTCACCGGTCTCGGGATCGGCGATCCCGGCACCATCGGCGCCGTGTCCGCCGCGATGTCGTTGGCCACCGCGGCGGGCGCCGTGGTCTTCTCGCGCACCGCCGCCCGCGGGCCGCGCATCCTGCTGCCCGTCCAGTTCGTCCTGATCGCCGTGGGTCTCGCCTTCGTCGCCACCGCGAGCACCCTGCCGATGGTCGTGATCGGCTCCCTGCTCACCGGATTCGGTACCGGCATGCTGCTGCCCACGCTGCTGACGTGGGCGATGAACCGCCTGACGTTCGCCCAGCGCGGCCGCGGCACCGGGATCTGGACCGGCACGCTGTTCATCGGTCAGTTCCTCTGCCCGCTGCTCATCGCCGCGATCGGCGCGGCCGTGGGTGGGCTGCAGGTCGCGATCGGCATGCTGGGGGTGGCCGCGCTGGTGATGGCGGTGGTGACGTTCGTCGGCCTCCGCGGCTCCCACGAACCTCTGGACGCGGCGGCCGTGCAGGCCTGACCGCCTCCTGCGCCGATCACGGGCACATGGTCGTCGAGGTCGATCGACAGGCGACCATCTGCCCGTGATCACGGAGTCGGGGCGGGCTCCCGACAGTCCCGGAGCGCAGCGTGACCCACCACCAGGAGCACGACCTCGGCCTGCAACACGACGGCCGAACGTGCTCACCGGGAGCGGCATCGTCCGCAGCGACATCACCTCCGGCTTCGGCTCGTCGTCGGGCACGGCGGCCGGCGTGCCGTTGACGATCCGGCTGACGGCCACCGACGTCGCGGGGCGCGGCGATGCCCGGCGCCGCGGTGTACGCGTGGCACTGCGACCGCGACGGCAGGTACTCGCTCGACGACGTCGAGGACCAGAACCACCTGCGCGGCGTGCAGGCCGCCGACGCCTCCGGGGACGTCACGTCCACCAGCATCTTCCCGCCCGCCCACTCCGGCCGCCGGCCGCACGTGCACTTCGAGGTCCACACGTCCCTCGCCGAGGCGACGGCCCCGACGAACGTCATCACCTCGGCGCAGCTGGCCCTGCCGAAGGCGATCCACGACGGGGTCTACGCCACCGACGGGTACGTCGCGAGCGTCGCGAACATGGCCCGCACGTCGTTGACGTGGGACATGGTCGGACATGGTCTTCGGCGACGACGGCGCGAAGACCCAGCTGGCCACGATGCCCCTGGCCTGACTACGACCGGGCGCGCGTCCGCACCCGGGCGGGCCGGATCGGGGTGGCCGCGACGCCGGGCACGATCCGGTTCTCGATGGTCCCGATGCCCTCGACCGTCATCGTGACGACGTCGCCGGGCCGCAACGGTGGGATGTCACGGCCACGGCCCCACAGCTCGGCGAGGCAGCCGCCGTTGCCGCAGGTGCCCGAGCCCAGCACGTCGCCGGGCCGGACCTGCGTGCCGCGCGAGGCGTAGGCGACCAGCTCGTCGAACGGCCAGCCCATGTTGGACAGCAGGTCGCGGCCGATCCCGGTGCCGTTGACGGCCACCGTCATCTCCAGCGCGAGGAAGCCGTCGGCGTCGGGCACGAACTCGTCGGCCGTGACGAGCACCGGGCCGAGCGTGGAGGCGAAGTCCTTGCCCTTGCACGGCCCGAGGTTCACCTTCATTTCGCGGCGCTGCAGGTCGCGGGCCGACCAGTCGTTGAGGACGGTGTAGCCGGCGATGCGGTCGCGGGCGTCCTCGGGACCCAGGTCCTCGCCCACGCGCCCGATCACCGCGGCGACCTCCAGCTCGAAATCCAACGAGGAACAGCCCGGCGGCACCGCGACGTCGTCGTGCGCGCCGACCAGCGCGTAGGGGTTCGTGAAGTAGAACGTGGGCGCCTCGTACCACTCCGGCGCCACGCCCGCGTCCCCCGACACCGACCGGACGACGCCCTCGACGTGCTCCTCGAAGGCGACGAAGTCGCGCACGGTCGGCGCCTCCACCGGCGGCAGCAGCCGCAGCCCGGCGAGGGGGACCGCGTCACCCGCCGCCAGGGCCGCCGCGCCGGCCTCGAGCAGGGTGCCGGAGCGGAGCAGGTCGAGCACGGTGACGCCGGCGGGCAGCCGGTACAGGAGCTCGCCCTCGACGACACCCGCACGCGGCCCGGCCACGGTCGCGAACCTCATGCCGGCAACCCCGTCGACGGGGCGACGTGCGGCAGCGGCTCCCCCGCGTGCCACACCTCGTGGATACGGACGCGGGTGAAGCGCCAGCCTTCGGGAGTGCGGCGCAACGTGCAGTCGTACCAGCCCGAGCCGTCGGCGTGGTGGAACGTGCTGCCGCCCAGCAGGTGCACGCCGTGCAGGTAGGAGCGGGTGGTGGCGGTGTCGCCGTCGATCGTGATCGCGTGGTTGGACGAGCCGTGCCACGTGCCGGCGTACCCGCCCACCCCCCGCTCCGACGCCGTCGCACCCTGGATCACCGCGCGGCCCTCCAACCGGACGGCGTCACCGATCTCCAGGACGCCGTCCTCGGTGTAGGTGGCGCCGTAGGCCTCCCAGTCGCGCTCGTCCAGGGCGCGGGCGAACTCCACCAGCAGGTCGGAGATCAGCGCGCGGTCGACGAGCCACCGCACCTGCTGCTCGAACTCGTTCATCGGGGAATCCTCCACCGGTCAGTAGGGCTCGGCCGGGCGACGCATGGCGCCCGGCATGCCGAGGACGAGCAGGTCGTCCTCGGACGTCGGCGTCAGGAGCGCGTTGGCCGGCACGTCGAGGCCGACGCCGAGCACGGGGTCGGTCCGCAGCCCGACGACGTCGACCTCCTGCGCCCGCTGCGCGGGACCGGCGGCGAGCGTCAGCCCGCCGAGCCCGGCCCCCAGCACCCTCATACCGGCGGTGCGACGAAGAGGCCCTTGTCCACGTCGTTGAACGACTTCGCGGCCACGAACTCGTCCATCGCGTTGGCGGTGCCCCACTGGTCGGAGACGCCCGGGTCGGAGAAGTCGTGCAGGCCCGGGTGCCAGGTGTCCTCGTCGAGGCGCTCCAGCTCGGTCGTGTACTCGAGCGTGTTGCCCTGGGGGTCGAGGAAGTACGAGAACGTGTTGTTGCCCGCCTTGTGCCGGCCCGGCCCCCAGATCTTCTCGACGCCCGCGCGCAGCAGCCGTCCGGTCCCGCGCATGTACTCGTCGATGCCGCGCAGCTCGAAGCTCGCGTGGTGCAGCGCCGGGTGCGGGCCGCGGGCGACGGCGAAGCTGTGGTGCCAGTCGTTGCAGCGCAGGAACCACATCATGGTGCCCATGCACGGGTGCATCAGCACGTCCGACGTCGCGAACGCCAGGTGCTTCTCGTAGAACGCGACCGTGCCCTCCGGGTCCGCGGAGTTCAGCACGACGTGCGAGAGGCGCACCGGGATCGACTCCGCCTCCTCGATCCTCCGGTGCTCGCGCAACGCGACGTCCGCGGAGACCTCGACGGTGCGGCCCTCGTTGTCGAAGAACCGGAAGCCGTAGCCGCCGCCGGGGGTGGTGATCGCGCCGGGCTCGCTGACGATCTGCACACCGGCCCGCCCGAGCCGCAGCGCGAGCGTGTCGACGTCGGCGGGGGTGGCGGCGCCGAAGGCGATGAGGTCCACGCGCTTGTCGGCGGCCTGGCGCAGCCGCACGACGTACTGCTCGGGCGAGCCCTCGGCGGCGAGGAACGAGATGCCGGAGTCGGACGCGACCTCCGTCAGGCCCCAGTGGCCGGTGTAGAAGGCGTGCTGGAGGCCGTGGTCGGGCACGGCCAGGTCGATGTGACGGAGGTGGGTGATCAGCCTAATGAGCTCTCCTCGAGGACGACGGGCCGGAGCCCGAGTGCGGCGGCGTTGCCGGATGCGATGGCGTGCTGCTCGTCGGCGGTCAGCCCGGCGGCCGCGAGCCCGTCGAGCGGGTCGGTGACGCCCATGTCGAACGGGAAGTCCGAGCCGAGCAGCACCCGGTCGGCCCCCGCGGCGGCGACGAGGGCACGCAGGGCGTCGGGGGTGTGCACGAGCGAGTCGAACCACAGCCGGCGCAGGTAGCAGCTCGGCGGCTCGGCGCAGCCACGGGCCTCCGGCCGCACCTCCCACGCGTGGTCCGAGCGGCCGAGGAACGTCGGCAGGTAGCCGCCGCCGTGCGCGGCGAGCACCCGCAGTCCGGGGTGCCGGTCGAGCACCCCGGCGAAGATCAGGTGGCTCAGGGCCACCGCGTTCTCGACGGGCTGCCCGACCGAGTTGGCCAGGTAGAACCGGTCGAGCCGCTCGTCGAGCGTGCAGCCGAAGGGGTGCAGGAACACCAGCGCACCGGTCTCGGCGGCGCGGGCCCAGAAGGGTTCCAGCCGTTCGTCGGAGAGCTCGACGCCGGGTGCGTGCGAGCTGATCTCCACGCCGGCGTGGCCGTGGGCGAGCGCGTCGTCGAGGGCCTCGACCAGCAGGTCCGGGTGCTGCAGCGGCACCAGCCCGAGCGCTCGAAGCCGATCGGGGGCCTGCCCCACCAGCTCGGCGAGGCTCCGGTGCGCCCTCCCGAACAGGGTGCGGGCGAGCTCAGGATCGGCCCAGTAGTGGTACTGCGACGGCGACGCCGAGACGATCTGGACATCGACGCCGGCGGCGTCCATCGCGGCCAGCCGCGCGTCGAGCCGGGTGAGCAGCGGGATCCGCTCGGCCACCATCCGCTCCGACACGACCGAGGACTCGGCGCCGTTGCGCAGGAGATCGAGCGCCTTGTGCTCGGCCAGACGCGGGTCTGCCGCGACGAGGGCCTCGACGGCACCGAGGATCGCATGGGCGTGGACGTCCACAACGGTCGTGCGCGGATATCCGTGCTCTGGCACTGATATCCGCGCACGGGCGCCGGAGGCGCCGCTCACGCGGGCACGCTCACCAGCGTGGCGATGCGGTGCATCAGCCCGGGGACGTCGCCCTGCTCGTGATCGAGCAGCCACTGCGCCAGCTGGACGCTCGCCTCCACCACCTCGCGGGCGCGGGCGGCGCGGCGCTCCACCAGCGCGTCGAGGATCTTCTCGTCGAAGCGGTCGGCCGCCAGCAGCAGCTCGGCCAGCACCGCCGCGTCCTCCAGTGCCATCGCCGCACCCTGGGCCAGCGTGGGCGGGCAGGCGTGCACGGCGTCGCCGATCAGCACCACCCGGCCGCGGTGCCACGGGCCGTCGAGCATCTGGCTCTCGAAGTGTGTGTAGTTGATCGTGGACGGGTCGGTGAGCAGCGGATGGATGTCGTGCCACGGGCCGCCGTAGTTCCCCGCCAGCCCGCGCATGACCTCCAGCCGCTCGTCGGCCGTGAGTGCGCCCCGGTCCTGCGCGTCCTCCACGAGGTAGGCGTAGAGGCTGTTCTCGCCGGTGGGGCAGTAGCCGGCGATGTAGCAGGGGCCGCCGTAGGTGAGGTCGGTGCGCACGACCGACTCCGGGCGTGGTGTGAACGCGCGCCATATCCCCATGCCGACCGGCTTCGCCGCCAGCTCGACACCGATCAGCGCGCGGGTCGCCGACCGCACGCCGTCGGCCCCGACCACGAGGTCGTAGCGACCGCTGCCGCCGTCGGAGAAGGTGACCTCCACTCCGTCGGCGTCCTGGTCGAGCGTCCGCACGCTCGTCCCGAACCGGATCCTGACGCCCAGCGCCGCGGCGCGGTCCAGCAGGATCCGGGCCAGCTCCGGGCGGGGCATGCCCAGCGTGGCGGGCAGGTCGGGGTCACCCGTGCGGGCGTCGGGGATCTCGGCGAGCACCGTGCCGTCGGGCGTGCGCAGGCCCAGCTCGTTGTACCCGTAGCCCGCCGCCTCCACCTCGTCCCACACCCCGAGCTGCGCGAGCACGCGCAACGCGTTGCCCTGCAACGTGATCCCCGACCCGAGCGCGGTGGCGACCGGCTTGATCTCCACGAGCTCCACGGCGACGCCGCGCTCGGCCAGCAGGATCGCGGCGGCGCAGCCGGCGGCCCCGCCGCCCACAACCAGAACGGTGTCCATGGTTCTCATTTCACGGCGAGCGGGTTGACCGGGGCCCCGACGGCACCGGTGACGGGCAGCGGCGCTGCGGTCAGGAAGAACGTGTAACGGCCGTCGGCGAGGCAGTCGGCGGCGAGCGCGTCGAGGTCCCACATCTCGCCCAGGAACAGCCCCATGTTGGGGATGCACACCTGGTGCAGCGGCTGGAATGCCTCGTCGAACTCGTTGGGCCGCACCTCGAACCCCCACGTGTCGGTGGCGATCGCGGCGATCTCGCTGCGGTGCAACCACTCCGCGGTGGTGAACGACAGGCCCGGGGCCGGCCCGCCCGCGTAGTCGCCCCACCCGTCCCGGCGGGCGCGGGCGAGCTGGCCGGTGCGGACGCAGAGGATGTCGCCACGCCCGATCGTGACGCCGTGCGCGGCGGCGGTGGCGTCGAGGTGCGCGGCCGTGATCGCGAAGCCGTCCGGCAGCTCGCCCCCTCCGATCACCTGCCCGACGTCGAGCAGCACGCCGCGGCCGGCGATGATCCCGGCCGCCGTCTCGATGCCGGTGACGCCGTCGCCCAGGCTGGTCACGACGTCGCCGGCGCGGCGGCCGTTGTAGGCCGTGCCGTGGTCGAAGATGTGGCCCAGCCCGTCCCACTGGGTGGAGGCCTGCAGCGGCATCGCGATCACGTCGTCGGCGCCCCCGATGCCGTGTGGGAAGCCCTGCACGCCGTGCTCGGCGTCGGTGCCCGTGTCGAGCATGGTGTGCACCGGGTTGGTGCGCCGCCGCCAGCCCTTCTGGGGGCCATCCATGTCGAAGCTCTGGGACAGCGAGAACGCGGTGCCCCGCCGGATCTCCGCGGCGGCCCGCAGGCGGGTGGCGTCGTCGAGGAAGTTGAGGGTGCCGAGCACGTCGTCGGCGCCCCAGCGGCCGGTGTTGGAGCAGAGGGCGGCCGCCTTCTCTATCGCGGCCTCCGGGTTGGTCCGGTCCAGCGGCGCGTCGCCGGCCGGCGCGGTGGCCGGGACACGCGACTCCGCCGCGGGGTTCGCGCGGTCGAGGCTCACGGGGCCACGCACCGGGTGCGCTGCGTGCCGAGGGTCGTGATCGTGCCCTCCATGACGTCGCCCGCGCGGAGCAGCCGGCCGTGGTGCAGGCCGTTGCCGGCCGGGCTGCCGGTGAGGATCAGGTCACCGGGCAGCAGCCGCGCCGTCCGGGACGCGACCGCCACCAGCGTGGCGACGTCGAAGATCATGTCCTTGGTGGACTCGTCCTGCATCACGTCGCCGTTGAGGCGCAACGTGATCTGCGGGTGCTCGGGCACGAACTCCGCGGGCACCAGCCACGGCCCGGTGGGCAGGAAGCCCGGGGCGTTCTTGGCGCGGAACCAGTCCGACCCGATCTCCGGCATGTCCTTGCGGAACACCAGGTCGCGGGTGGTGAGGTCGTTGACGATCGTGTAGCCGGCCACGTGGTCGAACGCGTCGGCCGGGTCGATGCCGTACCCGCCGCGGCCGATCACCGCGGCCAGCTCCAGCTCCCAGTCGTGCTGCTGCGAGTACGCGGGCAGCACCACGTCGTCGTACGGGCCGGTGATCACCGTCGGGAGGCCGAGGAAGAAGTACGGCTCGCCCGTCGCGATGCGGCGGTCCATCATCGCGGCGGCCTCGGCGCGGTCGCCACCGTGCTTCACGGCCAGGTCGAGAACGTGGGTGCGGTAGTTGGCGCCGGCCTGCAGCACCTGCCGGGGCGCCACGGGGGCGTGCACGGTGAGCCCGGCGAGCGGCTGCCGGTCGCCCTCGGCCGCGAGGGTGCGGAGGACGGGAAGGGCGCCGGCCCAGTCGTCGAGGATCGCGGCGGTGTCGCGCCAGCGGGCCCGCAGGTCGACGATCTCGTCGCCCACCACGAGAGCGGGGAAGGTCGGCCCACCCGGGGCGGACAGGGTGCCGAGTGTGAACGGTGCAGTGGTCACCGTCTCACTGTCGACCGGGGCTGGACATCAGGGAAGACGAAACCGATGATGTGCAGCATCGATCGCGCTGATAGGGGTCCATCGGTGAACCTCGCGAGTCTCGACCTCAACCTGCTCGTCTCGCTCGACCACCTCCTGCGCGAGCAGAGCGTCACCCGCGCCGCGGCCCGGATGGGGCTCAGCCAACCCGCGCTCTCGGCGTCGCTGGCCCGGCTGCGCCGCCACTTCGGCGACGAGCTGCTCACCCGCGTCGGCAACTCCTACCAGCTCACGCCGCTGGCCACCCAGCTGCGCAACCGCACCGCCACGGCGCTCGCCGGGGTCGAGCGGGTGTTCACCAGCCAGGCCGTGTTCGACCCGGCCACGTCGCAGCGGACGTTCACGGTGCTGGCGTCGGACTACCCGATCGCGGTGCTCGGCGAGCACGTCGGCCGCATCCTCGACGACACCGCGCCCCACATGCGGCTGCGGCTGGAACGGCATTCCAGTGTCATGGTGCAGAACGCGCACGAGGTGCTCCGCGACGTCGACGGCCTGGTGCTGCCGCACGGCTTCGTCAACGACATGCCCTACGAGGTGCTGCACTCCGACGGCTGGAAGATCCTCGTGGCCGACTCCAACGAGCGGGTCGGCGCCGCGCTCACCATGGAGCTGCTGGCCGAGCTGCCCTGGGTGATGACCTGGCACGCCCCCGCCGCGTTCACCCCCGCCGCGCGGCAGCTGCAGATGCTCGGCGTCGAGCCGCGGGTGCAGCTGGTGGCCGAGTCGTTCCTCGCCCTGCCGTGGCTGATCGAGGGCACCGACCGCATCGCGCTCGTGCAGGCCGAGCTGGCCGGCCGGCTCACGAGGGTGGGTGACATCCGCGCCCTCGACTGCCCCTGGGACGCGCTGCGGATCACCGAGGCCCTGTGGTGGCACCCCACCCACGACCACGATCCCGAACACGCGTGGCTGCGCTCGGTCTTCGTGGAGGCCGGGCGGCGGATCACCGAGCGGCAGGTCAGCGAAGGGGATCTTCCGGCTCCGCCGACTCCAGGACCTCCACCGGAGCGCTGACGCGCAGGACGGCACCGGGGGTGTCGGGCACGAGGTTCACGCCGAACCACGTCTTGCCGTCCCAGCGCCGGTGGCCGGCCAGCGTCCGCAGCGGCTCGGGCCCCTTCTCCCCCGTCTCCGGGTCGACGGTGGTGAGCACGCACCGCGCGCACGACTTGACGACCCGGAACGTCGCGTCGCCGATGCGCACCCGGCGCCAGCGGTCCTCGTCCCAGGCCGGGAAGCCGGCGACCACCAGGTTGGGGCGGAACCGTCTGATCGTCAGCGGTTCGGGGCACAGGGCGTCCAGGGCGGCGAGCGACTCCTGGGTGGCCAGCAGGAGCGGGTAGCCGTCGGCGAACGACACGACGTCGCTGTCGAGGCCGTAGAGCGGGTCGGTGTGTCGCTGCGTCGGGTCGGCGAGGTGGACGAGCCGCACCGACGTGCCGATCACCCCGCTGAACCACGCGTGCGCCCCCTCGGCGGCGGGCACACCCGGCGCGGTCGAGGCGAACACCCTGACCTCGATCGTCGGCCCGTCCGCGGGGACGTCCACGGCCAGCGGCTCCACCTCGGCGGCCTCGACGAGCAGTCCGTCCGGCTGGAGGTGTGGGGTGATCAGCACCATCCGGGGGTGCCTGCGGGCGGTGACGGCCACCCCCTCGTCGTCGACGAGCATCCAGCGCCGGTCGCCGGCCAGCCCCCACGGCTCGACGACGGCCTCGTCGAGAGCGTGGCCGCGGCACGACTTGACCGGGTACCGGTTGATACCGGTGAGCGTGCGGAGGCGGGGCGGCTCACCCAGGGGGCGGGCCCGCAGGGCGCGGAAGCCGAAGCCGTCCTGCCCCGGGGCCTCCCACTCCAGCTCCACCTGCTGCCTGTTGCCCAGACTGCGCAAACCGGGCATCTCGAGCGCGCTGTAGTGGGTCCAGCAACCGCCGGGCGTGTCGGCGGAGTCGATCACGCCCCAGCCGTCCTCGGCGTACCAGACGCGGACGGTCCCCACGGTGCTCACGGGCCCACTATCCCGGGGTCGTGTCCCCGATGCTGTTCGATTTCCGCGTGGACCCTATCCGCCGGACCAGGGTCGTGTCGCGGTCCTATGCGAAGCCGGGGCGGCGGATCATCGAGGTGCGGCCGCGGGCGGTGAAGAGCGCGACGACCGACACGATCATGCCGACGACCGCGACCGGGACGACCGCGATGAGGCTGCCGAACACCAGCAGGGCCAGGCCCGTGACCAGCAGGAAGATCGGCGTGTCGCGCTCGGGGCGGCGGGAGGCGGCACCGGCGAAGAGCCTGACCAGATCGGGGTCGGACGCGACCAGCTCGCGCTCGATCCGTGCCAGTGTCCGCCGTTCACGATCGCTGAGCACGTACGTCCTCCGGTGAGCTTCGAGATCCGATCCCGAGCTCGCCGTTGACCCGGGCACCACGCGTCAGCTACGAGAGTAGGCGTCGTTCGGCGCCGCCGCGCTGCAGGGTGCCCGGCGCCACCGATCAGCCGAATGCGGCTGCTCCCTACGGCGCAGCGTTCGCGGCGATCAGCGCCGTCGCCTCGGCGGCCTGCTCGACGGTGGCCAGGTGGGCCCCGTCCAGCACCGCGAGACGGGCACCGGGAATGGTGTCGGCCAGCGTCCGGGAATGCGGGTCGACCGGCGTCGCGAGGTCGGCGGAACCGCCGATCACCAGGGTCGGCACGGCCACGGCCGGCAGCCGGTCGCGGTGGTCCCACGCCACGATGGCCTCGCAGCACGCGGCGTAACCGGCGTCGTCGGTGCCGGCCATCATGGCCTCCGCCTCGGCGACCACGTCCGGGTTCTGCTCGGCGAAGCCGGGGGTGAACCAGCGCGAGACCACGGCCTCGGCGATCGGTGCGGTGCCGTTCGCCGTCACTGCGGCGATGCGGTCGCGCCACGGGGTGAGGTCCGGGAAGTTCGCGGTGGTACAGCACAGGGTCAGGCTCGTGAGCCGCTGCGGCGCCTCGGAACCCAGGTACATGCCGACCATGCCGCCCAGCGACAGCCCGCACCACGCGACGCGCTCCAGGCCCAGCGCGTCGAGCAGGGCGATCGCGTCCCCGGCCAGGTCGGCCATCCGGTAGGGACCGGGTGGCACCGGCGAGCCGCCGTGGCCGCGGTGGTCGATCCGGATGACCCGGAAGGCGTCGGCCAGCTGCGCCTGGGGGCGCCACATCTCCAGCGTCGACCCGAGCGAGCCGGACAGCACCAGCACGGGCGCGTCGCGTGGGCCCTCGTCGACGTGGTGCAGCTCGACGGAGGTCACACCCCCACCGTCCTCATCGCCCGCAGCGTCGACAGCTCCTGCTCGCTCGGCGCCGCGGTGATCATCAGGTCGGCCGAGACCTCGACCGGCCACCCCGTCTCCGCCCGCACCTGCTCCACGGTGACGCCCTGGTGCAGTGCCGTCAACACGAGCTCGGCGGTGTCGGGGTCGGGCTCCAGCACGCCGAGGTCGGTGATCACGCGGGTGGGGCCGGCGCCGCGCAGGCCCAGCGTGCGGCGGTCGTCGGGGCCGTCACCGTGCCCGAGCGACGTCACGAAGTCCACCCGTTCGACGAACGCCCGCAGCGTGTGGCGCATGACGATGATGACTTCGCGGCACGAGGCCGCGATCTCCGGGGCGCCGCCGGAGCCGGGCAGCCGGACGTCGGGCTCGTCGTAGGGACCGATGACGGTGGTGTTGATGTTGCCGAAGCGGTCGACCTGCGCACCGGAGAGGAACCCGACGTCGATCCGGCCGGGCTGCAACCAGTAGTTGAAGATCTCCGGCACGCTGACGACCGCGAGCGCCGAGTCGGCGAGGATGCCGTCGCCGATGGAGAGCGGCAGCTCGTCGGGCTCGGTGCCGATGGTGCCGGACTCGTAGATCAGCACGAGGCCGGGCGCGTGCAGGCGACGGGCGAGGTTGGCGGCCTTCGACGGCAGCCCGATCCCGACGAAGCACGCCTGGCCGTCGCGCAGGGCGCGGGCGGCGGCGATGCTCATCATCTCGTCAGCGGTCCAGCTCACGATTTCTCGCCCTTCAGCTTCTCGAGCCACGCGGTGAACGTGCCACGGTCGCGGCTGATCGCGTCCCACTCGCGGTAGGCGGCGTTGTCGCGGTCGTAGTAGCCGTGCGCGTAGGACGGGGCGGCCCCGCCCGGCACCACCGAGACGGCGGCGAGCACCCACGTGGGCAGCACCACCGCGCCGGGCACGGGCGTCAGCACGTCCACGACCTCCTCGACGGTGACGATCGCGTGCGTCGCCGCGAGCACCGCCTCCTTCTGGACGCCGGGGATGCCCCACAGCTGCACGTTGCCGGCGCGGTCGGCGCGCTGGGCGTGGACGATCGTGACGTCGGGGTTGAGCGCCGACACCGCCGCGAGCTCCTCGCCGGTGAACGGGCACCTCACCGTGGCGACCGACGCCGTGTGCAGCGGCAGGTCGGTGCCGACGTAGCCGCGCAGCACCGCGAACGGCAGCCCGGACGCGCCCGCGACGTAGCGGTTGGCCATGCCGGCGTGGCTGTGCTCCTCGATCTCCAGCGGCGCGGGCCACCCGGAGGACAGGGCGTCGCGCATGCGGTGCAGCGAGCCGACCCCGGGGTTCCCACCCCAGGAGAAGACGAGCTTCGCCGCGCAGCCGGCGCCGATCATCTGGTCGTAGACCAGGTCGGGGGTCATGCGCACGAGCGTGAGATCGCGGCGTTCCTGCCGGATGATCTCGTGGCCCGCGGCGAAGGGGATCAGGTGGGTGAAGCCCTCTAGCGCGACGGTGTCCCCGTCGTGCACGAACTCCGACACCGCCTGCGGCAACGGCACGATCTTGGCCACGTCGGAGAAGCTAGTGGGCCGGGGCGGGCCGGGCAATCGCGGCCCACGGTGACGCGCAGCGAGTCACTGGTCACCATCGGCGGCGGGTGAGCGCTCACGGGTGCAACCCTGACGATGTGAACACCGCTCAGGACGTCCGTCCCGCCACCGCCGCCGGCCGGTTCCCGCTCGGCGAGCGTGGCGTGAACCGCATCGGCTTCGGCACCATGCAGTTCCCCGGCCCGGGGGTCTGGGGCCCCTCGCCCGATCCCGTCGGCGCCGTCGCCGTGCTGCGCAAGGCCGCCGAGCTCGGCGTCGACCTGTTCGACACGGCCGACTCCTACGGCCCCGAGGTGGCCGAGGACCTCCTCCGCGAGGCCCTGTGGGGTGGGCGGGGCAATCCGTACGACGGCATCACCATCGCCACGAAGGCCGGCCTGATGCGCACCGGCCCCGGGCAGTGGCACCCGTGCGGCCGCCCGGACTACCTGCGCCAGCAGTGCGAGCTGTCCCTGCGCCGCCTCGGCGTGGAGCGCATCGACCTGTTCCAGCTGCACCGCATCGACCCGACCGTGCCCGCTGACGAGCAGTTCGGCGCACTCGCCGCGCTGCGGGCCGAGGGCAAGATCGACCAGGTCGGCCTGTCGGAGGTGGGCATCGGGGAGATCGAGCGCGCCCGCACCGTCGTCGAGGTCGCCACGGTCCAGAACCGCTACAACCTCCTGGACCGCCGCAGCGACGGCGTCCTGCGCTACTGCACCGAGCACGGCATCGGCTTCATGCCGTGGTTCCCCATCGCGTCCGGTGAGCTCGCGGAGCCCGGTGGTCCGGTGGCCGAGATCGCGGAGAAGTTCGACGCGACGGCGGCCCAGGTGGCGCTGGCGTGGCTGCTGCGCCGCTCGTCGGTGATGCTGCCCATCCCCGGCACCAGCAGCCTCGCGCACGCGGAGGAGAACGTCCGCGCCGCCGAGCTGGAACTCGACGCCGAGTCGGTGGAGAAGCTCGACGCCGCTGCCTGACCCCACCCCCCGCGAGTCGGGGTCCCGGTGTGCGCCGGGGTCAGGCCGCGGTACGCAGCCCGCGCAGGAACTTCGCGATCCGGCCCGGCTCGGGCAGGTGGTTCTCGTTGGTGCCGGGCTGGGCCTGGTGGGGGTCCACCGCGTTCACCGTCTCGGGGGCGAGCTCGGTGGGAGCCGCCAGCGAACGGACGGCCGTGTTGAGCACGGCCAGCAGCGGCACGGCGAGCAGCGCGCCCACCACCCCGGCGATCACGAGGCCCGCCGCCACCGACAGCACCACGGCCAGCGGGTGCAGCTTCACGGCCCGGCCCAGCAGCAGGGGCTGCAGGACGTGGCCCTCCAGCTGCTGCACCGCCACCACCACGGCCAGGATGATCAGGCCGGCGATCGGCCCCGTTCGCCACCAGCGCGATGAGGACGGCGACGCCGCCGGTGAGCACCGCACCGACCGTGGGGATGAACGCGCCGAGGAAGACCAGGGCGGCCAGCGGCACCACGAGTGGCACCCCGACGATGGCCAGCCCGATCCCGATGCCCACCGCGTCGACGACCGCGACCAGGACGGTGGCCCGCACGTAGCCCACCAGCGACGCGAACGCGCGCCGGCCGGCGACGTCCACCCGGTCGCGGCGCAGGCGCGGGGCGCCGCCGAGCAGGAACTGCCAGACGTGCGGGCCGTCGTAGAGCAGGAAGATCAGGGAGAACAGGGCGAGCGCGATCCCGGCCACGACCTCACCTACGGTGGCGGCCGTGGTCAGCGCCCCGGAGGTCAGGGCGTCGCGGTTCTGGCTGATCAGCGCGCCGAGCTCGGTGGGAATGTCCTGGAGCCACGTCTTCGGCAGGTTGAACGGCGCGCCGGTCAGCAGCGGTTCGAGCTGCGTGAAGCTCGCGAGGAGCTGCGTCTGCAGACCGGGGAGGCCGTTGATGAACGTGTTGACCACGAACGACATCAGGCCGCCGAGCACCGCGAGACCGCCGACGAGCACCAGGGCCGTCGACGGGCCGCGGGGCACCTTGTGCGCGATCAGCCAGTGCACCGCGGGCGACAGCAGCGCCGTCAGCAGGATCGCGATAGCCACCGGGATGACGACCACCCGCAGCAGCGTGACGAGGTAGATCAGCAGGGCCAGCGCCGCCGCGATCACCAGCACCCGGGCGCACACCTCGGACATCACGCGCAGCGGCGTGGGGATGGGCGAGCGCGTGGGCCGGCCGATCTCGGACGTCTCGCCGGCCACCTGCGGCCCCGTCGGCGTGGCCGACGGTGGGGCCTGATCATCGCTCACGAGCGCAGGCTAGCGGCTCCGGACGACCATGCGGCCACGTTTCCTCCCCGGTAGACAGGCCGTGATCACGAAGGGGACGCCGTGGCTGAGGACGATCCGGCGGTGCAGCTCGCCCGCGCGCTGGCAACGGGTGAGGAGTGGGATCTCGGCGGCGGTGCGATCCCGGCCACGCTGCTCGTGTCCGTCCTCACCGCAGCCCCGCCGCCCGGGGCTCCGGCGCTGCGCCTGCGCCGGGCCACCGTCACCGGGGTGCTGCGGATGACCGGGGCGCGCGTCGGCGTGCCCGTCGAGCTGCGGGGGTGCCCGTTCGCGCACGCGCCCGACCTGCGGATGGCCGAGTTCGCCGGGCTCGCGTCGACCGGGGCGCGGATCGGCGGCGACCTCACGTGCTCCGGCGCTCGCATCGCCTCCCGGGGCAGCGGCGACCCGCCTGCCCGTCGTCCCGGGCGGCATCGTCGACCCGGCCGCGTGCCCGGTGGCCGACCGCGTCCACGTCGACGGCAACCTCGAGCTCGACGACGGGCTGAGCACCGAGGGCACCGTCCGGCCCTCGCTGGACGCGCGGGCGTCGACCGTCGGCAAGGACCTGCTGGGCAACGCCGGGTTCATCCCGCGGTTCCGCCCGGCGGAGCGGTGCGCCTGACCCAGGCCCGTGTCGGTTCGTTCACGGATTCCGAGAAGGTCTGGAATGCCCGGGGTGGAGTAGCGGTCGACGAATTCGACTACGGATTGTTGAATGACACCCAGGTAGTGGACGGCCAGTTGAGGCTGCACTGGCTCGAACAGGTGATGCCCGATTACGCACCGGGACCATACGACCAACTGGCCGCCGCCTACCGCCGCGCCGGGCACGACGAACGGGCCGAGCGGGTGCTCGTCGCGCGCCGGACCCGCCACTACGCCGAGGCAGGGATCGCCGGCCGGATCTGGGGCGCGCTGCGGCGCCACACCGTCGGGTTCGGCTATCGCCCCTGGTTGGCGGCCTGCTGGCTCGTCCTGTTCTGGGTGGCGGGCGGCGTCCGGTTCCTCGGGAACGCGCCCACGCCCGTCGACGACGGCCAGCATCCGGCGTTCAACGCCTGGATCTTCTCGGCCGACACGCTGCTGCCCATCATCAACCTGGGACAGGACGGCTACTGGCGGTTGGACGGCGCGTCGCAGTGGATCGGCAGCGCGCTGGTCGTCGTGGGCTGGATTCTGGCCACGACGGCTGCAGCGGGTGCAGCACGAATACTCGAAAGAGTTTCCTGAAGGGCCGATCGCCACTCGAATGGGTTGAGTCGGGCCGAGAAGCTGTAACCATCGTTTCCACTCCCGGGTGTCACCCGTTGTGGGGTTCAGAGTGCGGGCGGAAAGTAATTCACGCCGGCGCACGACGACCAGGAGGAGACGCGTGAACGACCTGGCACGTGTTCAGGAGACCGCCGACGAACTGCTCGAAGCGGTGGAGGGCCGGCATGCGATCGACGAGGACGCGCTGGTGACCCCGATCTTCGCCGCGTTGCGTCGGGGGATCCGGCGCCGTCGGCACCACGAGCCGGCGCGCGAGTCGCTGCGGGATCCGGTGGACGAGTTCCGCCGTGACCCGCTCACCGCGCCGATCCCGGTGCAGGTCCTGGTGCCGGCCCCGTCCCGCTCGCAGGAGCGGATCAGCACGGCGGCGCACCGCTACGGCGAGGAGCGGCTGGACTCCCGCGGCCGCCACCACCGCGACCGGGTGGGCAGCGCCCACTGATCCAGGGACATCCCCGCTGGGGCGGGGAGGTGCGACCGCTGGGGAGCGGGCCGCGCCACGCACGGCAGGGGCCGGCGGCCGGATGGGACCACAGCATCCGACCGCCGGCCCTCTGCGTATGACGACCCCGCGAGTCGGCGTCTTCCCGTGCGCGAGTCGGCGGTTTCGGGAGGGTGAGTCGGCGGTAGTTGTCCACATCGGGTCGTGGTTGTCCACAGGATCGCGAATGCTGCCCCGCGCGGCGACGCCAGCTGCCACCGTCGGGTCATGTCGTCCAGAATCTTCGACGCGCACGGCACCTGCCTGCGCCGGGACGCGGTCCGGGAGCTCGGCGAGCACCGCGTGAGGTCCGCCGTGGAGTCCGGGGAGTTCGGCAGCCCGTTGCCCGGGGTGCTGGTCGATCCACGGCGCGCCGCCGAACCGGTCACGGTCATCGCGGCGGCCACGCGCTGGGCCGGTCCCGATGCCGTCGTGGCCGGCCGGAGCGCGGCGTTCCTCCACGGGTTCGACGCCGCCGACCCGACGCCCGTGCATCTCATGGTCCCCTACGGGAACCGCAGGCGGACGCGGCCTGGCGTCGCCGTCCACAACGGCCCGTCCCTGGCCGCAGACACGGTGTGGCTCGCGGGGCTCCCGGTGCTCGACGTCGAGCGCGTGGTGGTCGACGTGCTCTGCACCGCAGGCCCGGCGAGCGCCCTCGCCGTTGCCGACCAGGCGATGGCGGCGGTCGCCGCCGCGGCCCGGGAGGCCTTCCGGGCCCGTCTCGGCGAGCGGATCCGGCGACGGCCCGACCCGCGGGGAACCCGGATCGCCGCCACCCTGCTCGACCTCGCCACGGGACAGGCGGAGTCGCCCGCGGAGAGCTGGCTGCTGTGGGCGCTCGTCGATCTCGGCTTCCCGGTCCCCGAGGTCAACCACTGGGTGTGCAACCTCGACGGCACCCCGGTGTTCCGCGTCGATCTGTGCTGGCCCGCACTGCGGATCGCGGTGGAGTACTACGGCCATGTCGCCCACGTCGACCAGGTGGAGAAGGACGCCGTCCGGGTCGGGGAGCTCGAACGCCGTGGCTGGATCGTCGTCGTGGTCACCGCGGCCGACCTCGGTTCGGTCACGCGGATGGAGCGCGAGCTGCAGGAGGCGTTCCTGGCCCGCGGCCTCAACCTGCGTGACCGTGCCCGCAGGGCCCTGCGGCCGCGTCGCCACCGGGAGCGGTGGGTCGGGTGACCGGCGGCGTCAGGAACGCAGGCCCGCCGCCACCGCGCGCAGGGCGGCCGTGGCCTCGGCGCGGTCCACCCGGGTCGGCTCGCCACCGGCCAGCACCTGCTCGCCGGCCACCCACACGTCGCGGACGAGCCGGGAGCCGCCCGCCCACACCAGGTTGGAGATCAGCTGCGCGTCGTCGCTCGGGTCGACGAACGTGGAGTGGTCCAGGTCGATGTGCACCAGATCGGCGCCGGTGCCGACGGCCAGTGTGCCGAGGTCGTCGCGGCCCAGCGCCGCCGCGCCCTCCCTGGTGGCCATCAACAGCAGCTCCGCCGCCGTGAGTGCGGCCGCGTCCGCGCTGGTCACACGGGCGAGCAGGCCGGCGAGGCGGGCCTCGGCCCAGATGTCGAGGTCGTCACCGGACGCGGGCCCGTCCGTGCCCAGCCCGACGCGCACCCCGGCGCGGCGCAGGGCGGTGACCCGGGCGACGCCGGCCGCGAGCTTGGCGTTGGAGCCGGGGCAGTGCGCCACGGCCGCGCCGCGGGAGGCGAGTAGTGCGATGTCGTCGTCGGAGAGCTGGACGGCGTGGGCGGCGAGCACCCGCCCGTCCAGCACGCCGAGCTTCTCCAGCAGCGCGGGCACCGAGCCGTGCTCGGCGCGCTGGGCCACGTCCTCCTCCGCGGCCTCGGCCACGTGGACGTGCAGCAGCGCACCGCGGGCCTGCGCGTGCTCGCCGATGGACGCGAGCGCCTCCGGCGGCAGCGTGTACGCGGAGTGCGGGCCGTAGCCGAGCTCGATGCGCCCGCCGGGACCCGAGCGCAGCCCCACGTCGTCGATGCGGGCGGAGATGTCGTCGCGCATCTCCTCCCAGCTGCCCAGCCGGTCCCAGCCCGGCGCGGCGATGATGCCCGGGGTGAGCACGACGCGCGAGCCGACCGCCGTGACCGCGTCGATCACGGCGTCGGGGAAGAAGTACATCTCCGCGCTGGTGGTGCATCCGGTGCGCAGCAGCTCGACGCAGCCCGCCGTCATGCCTGCGTGCACGTCGGGGCCGGTGAGCCGTCCCTCGGCCGGCCACATGACGTCCATCAGCCAGCGCATCAGCGGCAGGTCACCGCCCATGCCGCGCAGCGGCGACATCGGCGTGTGGGCGTGGGTGTTGATCAGCCCGGGCAGCAGCGCCCCGGACAGCGCGGTGACGGTGTCGTCGCTCGGCGGGGCGTCGGCGGTGGGCCCGACCCACGTGATGTGGCCGTCCTCGACATCCACGACACCGTCGCGCAGCACCGAGCAGGCCTCGTCGCACGGGAGGACGACGGGAGCAGTGAACCTCACCGCCGGGGCTCCAGCAGCGACCGCAGCGAGCGGAACGGCGGCAGCCAGGCACCCGTGTCGGGCAGGGCGTCGAGGGTGATGCGCGGCAGCGGCTCGCGGAACACGCCGTCGATGTCCTCGAGGTCCACGAACTCGAACACGTCGGAGGTGACCGCGAAGCTGGCGTGCTCCCGGAACCCGATGACCGTGACGTAGGTGCCGAGCTTCTGGAGCTCCTCGAGGGGCTCCTTGAACGCCCGCCCGTCCCCGGAGGCGACGACGACGTGCTCGAGCTGGCCCTCGTCGGCGCGGAGCTGGATGTGGGCCAGCATGTCGTCGTCGACGTCGGAGTCTTCGGTGATCTTGGGTTTGGCGAACACCGCGAAGCCGACGTTGCGCAGCGCCTCCACCCACGGCCGCACGACCTCGGTGCTGCCGGGCACGACGTTGGTGAAGACGGTGGCCTCGGCGACGGCGTCGGGGCCCGCGAGGTCCAGCAGCCAGCGGCCCACCGCGTCGAAACGGGGGCGGAAGGCGGACGTGGGCCGGGCACCGAGGAGCGAGCCGAGGCTCATGTCCATGTTGGGCGCGTCCCAGACCAGCAGTACGCGGGGTGCGGGGCCCGTCGGGGCGATCGGGGCCGTCATGGGGCGAACCCTATCTCCTGATCAGCGGTTAGCATCCGGCCGGTGAACGGTGACGAGACGGCCCTGCGCACGGCCGAGGCGATGCAGCGCGCCGACACCGCGGGCAACGGGGCCGGCGTGCGGGTGGTGGAGGTCGGACCGGGGCACGCCCGCACGGCGCTGACGGTCGAGCCCCGGCACGTCAACGGGCACGGGATCTGCCACGGCGGCTACATCTTCCTGCTCGCCGACTGCGCGCTGGCGTACGCCTGCAACAGCTACGGGATCTCCGCCGTGGCGGCCGGCGCTGACATCGCGTTCCTGCGGCCGGTGCTACTGGGGGCCGAGCTCGTCGCCGACGCGGTGGAGCGGGCCCGCACCGGGCGGTCCGGGCTGTACGACGTGACGGTGCGCGTCGACGGGGTCGCCGTGGCCGAGTTCCGTGGCCGCACCCGCCAGGTCCCCGGCCTCAAGCCCCCCACCTGACGCCGACTCGCCCGCGGGAAACCGGCGACTCGCGGGCGGGAAACCGGCGACTCGCGGGCGGGAAACCGGCGACTCGCGGGCGGGAAACCGGCGACTCGCGGGTCAGGACGGCTGGAGGTACGCCGGGCGGGTGTCGGGGTCGGGCTCGGTGTAGTACCGGTGGTACACCGGCGTCAGGCCGCCCGAGACCGGCGGCACGATCCAGCTCCAGTCGGCCGGGCAGCTGCGCCCGGCCTTCTCCTCCCGGGCCACGTGGGTGAGGAAGCGGCCCGACTCCGTGTGGTGGTCGGCCATCGTCACACCGGCCTCGTCGAACGAATGCTGCACGGCGCGCACCATCTCCACCAGCGCCCGGTCGCGCCACATCGTGCGCTCGGAGGTCATGTCCAGACCGAGGCGCTCCGCGACGACCGGCAGCAGGTCGTAGCGGTCGGCGTCGGCGAGGTTGCGGGCGCCGATCTCGGTGCCCAGGTACCAGCCGTTGAACGGCGCCGCGGGGTAGGTGACGCCGCCGACCTCCAGCGGCATGTTGCTGATGGCCGGCACCGCGTGCCAGCGCAGCCGCAGGTCGGCGAACCAGGCGTGCTCGGGGTGGCTCAGCGCCACCTCGAGCACCGCATCGCGCGGCACGTCGAACAGCTCGGGGCCGCCCGTGGGACCCGAGATCATCAGCGGCAGGACGTCGAACCGGCCGGGTGGGGTGGGGCGTTCCCAGCCGAGGGCGACGGCCGTGTCGGTGAAGGCGGCGTACCGGCCGTCGCCGCGCACCTCGCCGCCCGGGGTGCGGTGGCCGGCGTAGCGGACGAGCTGGTCGTTGTGGATGCGCGGCCCGCGCTCACCGGGACGGTCGGGGGCGAAGATCGTGATGGTGGAGCGGATCGCGCCGCCACGGGTGCTGTCCCGCAGGTGCTCCACGCACTCGACGGCGACGTCGGTGGGAGCGCTCACGTGCCGTCGGTCGCGGATCCGCAGGCTGTTCCAGTAGAGCCGGCCGATGCAGCGGGCCGAGTTGCGCCAGGCGACCCGGGCGCCGAACGACAGCTCCTCGAGCGTGTGGGTGTAGGTGCCCGTGCGCTCGATCTCGGCGGCGACCTGGCGCAGCCGACGCTCCAGCGTGATCGCGGGGGAGGTCTCGGCCTGGAACTGCTCCAGGAACTCCTGCGCCGCGGCCGGGTCGACGGACCCGGGGGCAGGAGGGCGCTGCGGATCCGCACCGGAGACCGGGCAACGGGGTTCGGGCAGCGCGGTCGGACGGGCGACGAGCGACGTCACACACTCTCCTCGGTGGCGCCCATCAGGACGATGCCGGGCAACACGACGCCCGGTGACCCCACGTACCTGGTCACCCGAACCTCCACATCGTCCTGTCTCCGGCCCCCACCGGGAACCCACGCACTTCTTACACGCTCACGGTCTGTGATCGGAAGGTGGCCCGCTGATGTCACGGCGGAACAGAAGGTCATGTACGTCACGGCCCTCGACGCGGGCGCGCTGCTCGAACTTGGTGACGGGCCGCCACCCGGGTCGCGCAATCCAGCCCTCGGACTCGTCCGATGCGGTGTTGCAGAGGAGTGGTTCCGCGGTGCAGACGGCACGCATCTGGGTGGCGTAGTCGTCCCAGTCGGTGGCCAGGTGCAGGGTCCCCCCGGGTCGCAACCGGGACGCGACGAGGGCCACGACGTCCGGCTGCACGAGCCGCCGCTTGCGGTGCTTGCGCTTGGGCCACGGGTCGGGGAAGTAGATGCGGACGCCGTCGAGGGAGCCCTCCGGCACGCGGTCGCGCAGCAGGGCCACGGCGTCGCCCCGCAGGAGGGCGAGGTTGGTCAGCCCGGCGTCGTCGGCGCGCATCAGCAGCTGCGCGAGCCCGGGCTCGAACACCTCGACGGCGACGTGGTCCACCTCGGGGGCCGCGGCGGCCATCGCGGCCGTCGATTCCCCCATGCCCGAGCCGATCTCCAGGATCAGCGGGGCGGTGCGCCCGAACCAGGCGGCCGGGTCCCACGACGGCAGATCGACGACGTCGCGGCCGCGCACCGACCACCAGCGGTCCCACGCGGCCTGCTGCCCCTCGGTGAGGCGGGCCCGGTGGTGGACGAAGCTGGTGATCGGTGGGTGCTCAGCCACGCCCGTGCGGAGCGGCGGCGGGCAGGCGCACGCCCGCCGTGGCCCCGGGGAGCTTGCCGCGCAGGTAACCGGCACTGGTGAACCCGAGCGCGACGACGACGGCCGCCGCCGACGTCACCCGCTTCTGCTTCAGCTCGCGCACCACCGCGCCGGGCAGGATCCTCGCGACGTAGCCGCGCTCGGTGGACAGTGCGTCGGCGCTGCCCACGAGCTTCGACACCGCGGCCTTCGACAGCCCCTCGGCCCAGCACCGCCGGCGCAGGTAGGCCCACTCGACGCGGTCCGGGCTCACGCGGTGGTCGACGGCCGCGCCCGGCTCGAACACGATGCGGATCTTCTCCCCCGCGGTGCCGTAGACCTGGCGGGCGCGGATGCAGAGCTCCGTCTCCTCGCAGCCCAGGGGGTTCTTGCCGATGCGGCCGATGTCCTCGGCGAAGCCGCCGACGCGCCCGAACACCTCGCGGCGGAAGGACATGTTGCAGCCCATGAGGTTGCGCACCTCGGCCTGCTCGGTGGGCTGGCCGGTGTAGGTGCAGCCGACGATCCAGTCCAGCTCGCCCGTGGCGTCGCCGTCGGCGGGGGCGGAGCCGGGGAGCACGCGGGGCCGCGCGTCGATGCGGGCGCCCGCCGTGCTGCGGCGCACCGGCCAGCGCGGGTGCGCGACGCCGCCGACGGCCATCACCGTGGGGTCGGAGTAGGGCTCCAGCAGCGCGGCGAGCCAGCCCGGCCGGGCCGCCGCGTCGTCGTCGAGGAACACCACGACGTCACCGGACGCCGCCTCGACCGCCGTGTTGCGGGCGCCGGAGAGGCCCTGCTTCTTGCTGTTGGGCAGCACCCGCACCCCGCGGGGGCCGAACGCCTGCTGGGCGCGCGAGAGCAGCGCCGCGTTGTGGTCGACGAGCACGATGATCTCGGCGGCCTGCACGTCCTGCGCCACGACCGAGTCGACGGCGTCGACGATGTCGTCCCATCGTTTCTCGGTGTAGACACAGATCACGACGGTGGCGGTCGGCACGGGACTCTCCTGGAACGGTGGGACTAGCGGCGGCTGGACTGGCGACGGTGCTCCGACATGAGCGTACGGAGCACCCGCGCGCCGTCGACGAAGGTCCTGAGGTTGGTCTCGCCGAACATCCGCTGCCGTTCCATCGACGGCACCTCGGTGATCTTCAGGCGGGCCGTGGCGATCCGGCAGTTGAGCACCGTCTCGATCTCGAAGCCGTCGCCCCAGAGCATGCCCTCGGCGGGCGCCGGCGCGTCGATGGGCGGCAGGTCCAGCAACGGCAGCACGTCGGCCCAGAAGGCGTTGTAGCCATAGCAGAGGTCGGTGTAGGACGTGCCGAACAGCGCGTTGGCGACGCCGTTGAGGCCGAAGTTCCCGGTCTTGCGCAGCAGCGTGATGTCGTCGCTGCCGCCACCCGTGGCGAACCGGCTGCCCTTGGCGAAGTCGGCGCCGGCCACGAGTGCCTCGACGAAGCGCGGGATCTCGGCGGGGTCGGCCGAGCCGTCGGCGTCGAACATGACGACGACGTCGCCGGTGACCGCGGCGAAACCGCAGGCCATGGCGTTGCCCTTGCCCTTGCGGGTCTGGGTGATGGTCTTCACCGACGGCAGCACGCGGCGCGCGACGTCCAGCGAGCCGTCGGTGGAGTTGCCGTCGACGACGATGATCTCGTGCACCGCCGGGCGCACGGCCGCGATCGCGGGCAGGATGACCTCGAGGTTGCGGGCCTCGTTGCGGGTGGGCACCACGACGCTGACGGTCGGGTACGCGGAACGCCCCTGGTGTGGTCGGGGGCTCGGGCGGCGAAGCGCACGTGGGGCCGTCTCGTGGGACGGCGCGTAGTGCGCCGGCACCGCGGGAACGGCCGGACGGGCGGGCAGTACGGCGCTCACACAACCTCCAGACAGGTCCGCTCACCAGGTGCAACGACGCCCCATCCGCGGAGATGCGGGTGAACACGAACGCAACACTGATGGTGGGACACGTGATCGAACCGTGACCGATATGCGGTAGTCGTACGCATTCCCCCGGACGCCCCGGGGCGCCATCCTCGCGGGTATGCGCACACCGCCTGGTACCGCCGACCCCATCGCGGCTCTCGCCGAGGAGCTGGGGCGGATCGGTCGCCGACTCGACGGCATGGGTACGGAACTGCTCGCGTTGAACTCGCCCGGACAGGCGGGCCCGGCCGGTCCGGCAGAGCCCGGACGGGAGCCGGGAGCGGCAGCGTGGTCACGTCAGGTAGACGCCCCGGCCGGGGAGAGGGTTGCCTCAGATCTCGATCCGGTTTCGGACGGCGGGGCGAACGGGGCCGGTGCGACGACGGGTGCCGCCCAGGTCGGCGGGACGAAAGGGACCGAGCGGCCGGCTGCGACAGTGACGGGCGCCACACCCGGGGCGCCCGGCCCGTACCGCGGCGGGCCGCCGGCCGCGGCCGGCTGGGCCGGCCCGGTCCCGCCCCCGTATCCGGCTGGCCCGTACCCGCCCGCCGGCCACCCGCAGCCGGGCTACGCGCAGCCCGGCTATCCGCAGGTCGCGTCCGCGCCGAATCCCTACGGGCCGCCGGCCGGACCGGCGCCACAGCCGAAGCAGCGCGTGTCCAGCGCCCTGTCGGGAGCCCGGCTGCTGGCGTGGGTCGGTGGCGCGGTCACCCTGCTCGGCGTCGTGATGCTGCTGGTGCTGGCGGCGTCGCGGGGCTGGTTCTCGATCGAGGTCCGGCTCATCGCCGGGGCGGTGCTCGGCGCGGCTCTCGTCGGCGTCGGTGCCTGGTTGCACCGTCGCGAGACGGCCCGCGCCGGTGCGCTGGCGTTGGCGGCCACCGGTTTCGCCACGCTCTACCTGGTGACCGCGGCCGCCACGGCCGGCTACGGGTACCTCCCGGCCGTGCCGGCGCTGGTGATCGCGCTGCTCGTCGCCGGGGCCGGTCTCGCGATCGCCGACCGCTGGCGCTCCCAGCTGCTCGGGGCCGCGGTCACCGGCGGCGCCGCGCTGCTCGCCCCCGCGGTGGCGCACGACTGGCTGCTGGTGGCGCTCGTGCTCGTCCTCCAGGTGGCCTCCGTGGCGGTGGTGCTGCGCCGCAGCTGGCCCGTGCTGATGCTGGTGGCCGCGGCCGGTCCGGTCCTCTACGGCTCGATCGTGGCGGCCGGCTACACGGGCGGGGGCGCCGGTGACCGGGCCACCGCGATCGGTCTGGCGCTGGCCGTGCTGACCGTCGCGACCGGCACGGCCGTGCCCGCCGCCCGGCGGCTGCCCGTCGGACCGGTCGGGGTGCTCGTCGGCGCGGCGTCGTCGGCGACGCTGGTGGTGGGTGTCGGTCTCGCCGGCTGGGGCGGTGCCGCCGTCGTCGCGGCCGGGGCCCTGGTGATGGCGGGCTTCGCGGCCCTGCCGGGCCTGGACCGGCGGCTGCGCACCGTCGCGGCCACCGCCGCCGTGCTCGGCCTCCTCGTCGCGACGGGCACCGCGCTCGACGGGCGCGGGTCCACCGTCACGCTCGTCGTGCTGGCGGAGGCGATCGTGGCCGGCGTGCTCGCGGCCGTGCTCCGCAGCAGGTTCGCGCTGGTCACGAGCATGGTGTTCGGCGGGCTCGCCGTGATATCCGCGCTGGTGGACGCCGCGCCGCTCGGCGCCCTCGTCCGGTTCCCGGCCCCGCCCTACATCGTGGACGGCCTCGCCGACACCGGCCGGCTGGTCTCCGCCGCGTCGGTCTCGGCGCTGGTGCTGGTGCTCGCCGGCACGCTGCTCGTCTCCGGTGGGAAGGTCGGCTGGGTCCGACCGGACGCGTCCGCCGCGGCGCTGTGGGTGCCGATCGGGCTGGTCGGGCTGTACGGCGCGGCCGGGCTCGTCGTCGAGCCGGCCCTGCTCGTCTCGCCCGACCGCACCGGCTTCACCGCCGGCCACGCGCTGGTCACGGTCTCCTGGACGGTCGCGGCGCTCGTCCTGCTCGCGCGGGGCATCAGCCGACCGGCGCTGCGCGTCGCCGGGCTGGTGCTGGTGGCCGCGGCCGTGGCGAAGCTGGTGCTGTTCGACCTCGTCGCGCTCGACGGGTTCGCCCGTGTCGGCGCGTTCCTCGGGGCCGGGCTGGTCCTGCTGGCGGCCGGTACCCGCTACACGCGGCTGGTGGCGGAGGCCGAGCGGGACGCCGCTGCGCCACCCGGGTGACGAGGGTCTGTTCCGGCCCGGGATCGGACCCGGGCTGGGACGCTCGTCGCATGCCCGATCGCTACGGGGACGCGGTCCGCGCCCGCCGCCGTGAGCTGGTGGAGGAGCGCGGGCGGCTCGGTGGCTCCCACCGCACCGAGCTGCGCAGCGAGCTGGCCCTGAGCCGGATCGCCACGTCCGATGCGCTGGCCGCCGCGTGCGCCCGGCTCGGCCGTGAGGCACGGGCCCACATCGACCATCCCGACCGGGCCGTCCGCCGCGGCCTCCCCGCACGTCTCCGTCCGGCGCTCGACGCGCTGGCGGCCGCGGTCCACGCCCGCTGGGCCGCCGAGATCGGGCCGGGCCTGCGCCGGATCGCCGCCGCCCGCTCGCTCGACGTCGGCCCGCTCACCGCGTGGCCGGCGCTGCCCGCGGCCCGGCCGCTGCCGGTGGTCCCGCGGGTCCCCGAACGGTCCTCGCCGCTCAGCGGCGCCGTCGACGGACTGGCGCTCTGGCGGCTGGTGCTGCTGCCGCTGGCCGCGTTGCCCGTGCTCGGCCTGCCGGCGCTGGGTGGTCCCGCGCTCGCACCCCTCGCGGTGGGCGTCGGGGTGGCGGCCGCGGTCGTCGCCGTACGGTCGCGGCGGATCGCGCTGGAACGGGCCGCGCTGCGCCGGTGCGTCGAGGAGACGCTGGCCGCGGCGTGCACGGCCCTGGACGCCGATCTGGCCCGTCGCCTGCTGGAGCTCGAACGCTCGGCGGGCGCCGACCTCGACGCCGCGGTCGCCCGCCGCCGCGCCGCCGTGGAGTCCGAGTGGCGGGCGCTCGAGGCGGAGGTGGCGGATGCGTGATCCCCGACGGCCCGGCGACGTGCCCGTGGGTCTGGACGTGACCGGCGGGTTCGACACCGACGGCGACGGCCGCCCGGACACCGTCCTCGGCGAGGACCACGGCGACCTCGTCCTGTCCTCGGACCTCGACGGCGACGGCCTGGCCGACCAGGTCCTGCGCGTCGGCCCGGACGGGGTGGTGCGGCCCGCGGTGCTGGAGTTCCCGCAGGTCGACCACCCCGGCGAGGCGGTCCTCGACGGCTTGTCGGGAGGCATCGAGCTGGGCTCCCAGTAGGTTGGACCCATGTCGCTCGACCGCATCGACCCCGCGTTCCGGGCGCTGCCGCTCACCGCGCTCGCCGACGCCGCGCTCACCCGCGCCCGGGAGCTGGGCGCCCAGCACGCCGACCTGCGCGTGGAACGGATCAGCACCCAGACCATCTCGTTGCGCGACGGCTCGGTCACCGGCGTCTCCGACGACGTCGAGGTCGGGCTCGCGGTCCGCGTGATCGTTGACGGGGTGTGGGGGTTCGCCTCGCACGGCGAGCTCACCCCGCAGCGCGCGGCGGCCACCGCGGAGCGGGCCGTGCAGGTCGCGCGCACGCTCGCGCCCGTCGCGGTCGAGCGTGTGGAGCGCGCGGACGAGCCGGTGCACGCCGGCGCCGTCTGGGTCTCGGCCTACACCACCGACCCCTTCGAGGTGCCCACCCGCGACAAGGTCGGCCTGCTCGGCGAGTGGTCGCAGCGGCTGCTGGCCGCCGATGGCGTCGACCACGTCCAGGCGTCGGTCATGCAGGTGCGGGAGTGCAAGTTCTACGCCGACCTCACCGGCACCTCCACCACCCAGCAGCGCGTCCGCGTCGCGCCGTCGTTCACGGCCACGGCCGTCGACCGGGCGTCGGGCGGCTTCGAGACGATGAGCTCGCTGTCGCCGCCCGTCGGCCGGGGCTGGGAGTACCTGCTCGGCGACGGCTGGGACTGGGACGGCGAGCTCGCCGTCGTGCCCGAGCTGCTGGCCGAGAAGGTGAAGTCCCCGAGCGTGCAGGCCGGCGCGTACGACCTGGTCATCGACCCCACCAACCTGTGGCTCACCATCCACGAGTCGGTCGGGCACGCCACCGAGTACGACCGCGCCATCGGCTACGAGGCCGCCTACGCCGGCACCAGCTTCGCCACCCCCGACCAGCTCGGCACGCTGCGTTACGGCTCCGATCTCATGCACGTCACGGGCGACCGCACGGTGGAGCACGGGCTGGCCACCGTCGGCTTCGACGACGACGGCGTCGCGACGGGCGAGTGGGACCTCGTGCGCGACGGCGTCCTCGTCGGCTACCAGCTGGACCGCACGTTCGCGCCGCGGCTGGGCCTGGAGCGCTCCAACGGCTGCGCGTTCGCCGACTCCCCGCACCACGTGCCCATCCAGCGGATGGCCAACGTGTCGCTGCAGCCCGACCCGGTGCGCGACACCACCACCGACGAGCTGATCGCCGGCGTCGAGCGCGGGATCTACGTCGTCGGCGACAAGTCGTGGTCGATCGACATGCAGCGCTACAACTTCCAGTTCACCGGCCAGCGGTTCTTCTCGATCGTCGGTGGCAAGCTCGCCGGGCAGCTGCGCGACGTCGCCTACCAGGCCACCACCACCGACTTCTGGGGCTCGATGGACGCGGTCGGCGGGCCGTCCACGTGGGTGCTGGACGGCGCGATGAACTGCGGCAAGGCCCAGCCGGGTCAGGTGGCGGCCGTCAGCCACGGCGCGCCGTCGGCCCGGTTCCGCGGGGTCAACGTCCTCAACACGCAGGAGGAGGGCCGATGAGTCGCTTGTCGGGCTCGAGCATCAGCGCACTGAGGCCCCAGGAGATCGTCGAGCGGACGCTGGCCGCCGCCACCCACCTCGCCGGCTGCGTGGTGCTCGTCCGTGAGAACAGCGAGGCCGTGCTGCGCTGGGCCAACTCCACGATGACCACCAACGGCCACACCACGTCCGGCCAGGTCACGGTGATCGCCATGGTCGCGGTGGAGGGCGGCACCGCGGCGGGCACGGTCAGCTCCAGCGTCACGGTCACCGACGCGAGCCAGCTCGCGACGCTGGTGGCGGCGGCCGAGGCGGCCGCCCGCGACGCCGGTCCCGCGGACGACGCGTCGCCGCTGCCGTCCTCGAGCGACTGGGCTGATGCGCGCTCCGCCGGCGCTTCGCCCGGTGACCCCACGTGGGACCTCCCCGCGGAGGAGACGTCCATCGGCGTCTACGGCCGGCTGGCCGCGGACCTCGCGGAGGTGCTCGCCGGCCCGCAGCGCCAGTACGGGTTCGCGAGCCACGAGCTCACCACCGTCTGGCTCGGCACGTCCGCGGGCGTGCGGCGGCGGTGGGTGCAGCCCACCGGCTCGGTCGAGCTCAACGCGAAGACCCCCGACCTGTCCGGTTCCGCGTGGGCGGGCGTGTCCACCAGCGACTTCACCGACGTCGACGTGATCGCGCTCGCCGCCGAGGCCGCGCGGCGGCTGGAGTGGGGCAAGCGCCGCGTCACGCTGCCGGCGGGGAAGTACGAGACGCTGCTGCCGCCCTCGGCCACGGCGGACCTGATGATCTACCTGGCCTGGTCGATGGAGGGCCGCGCCGCGCAGGAGGGCCGCAGCGCCCTCGCCGGCGCCGACGGCACCCGTGTCGGCGAGCGGCTCACCGACCTGCCGCTGACGCTGGCCTGCGACCCCGCGGCGCCGGGGCTCGAGTACGAGCCGTTCCTCATCACCACCCGCTCCCACGAGGGCCTGAGCGTGTTCGACAACGGGGCGCCCACCCGTCGCGTCGACTGGGTGCGCGAGGGCGTCGTCTCCGAGCTGGCCTACTCCCGCGCGGAGGCCGCGGAGTTCGGCACCACCTTCACCCCGGGCGGCGACAACCTGCTGCTCACCGGCGGCTCCGCCGCGTCCACCGCCGACATGGTGGCGTCCACCGAGCGCGGCCTGCTGCTCACGTGCCTGTGGTACATCCGGCTCGTCGACCCCACCACGCTGCTGCTCACGGGCCTGACGCGCGACGGCGTCTACCTCGTGGAGGGCGGGGAGGTGGTGGGCGAGGTGGACCACAACTTCCGCTTCAACCACTCCCCGCTCGACGTCCTGCGCCGCGCCACCGAGGTCGGCGCCACCGAGCGCACGCTGCCGCGGGAGTGGAAGGACTGGTTCACCCGCGCCGCCATGCCTCCCGTCCGGGTGCCGGAGTTCACCATGTCGTCGGTGTCGCTGGGTCGCTGAGGTCGGTGTCGCTGAGGTCGGTGTCGCCGAGGTCGGGGTCGCTGATCGTTCCCTCCGGTCCGTCCGTCGCACCACCGGCGTGGCGCCGCACCCCGGACGGGCCGCTGCCGTTGACTGGGCGGGCTCGCATCGTGACGGAGAGAGGGCGGCCATGTCCTACGAGGTGGTCAGCGCGTACACCCTGCTGGTGGGCGACGCCGACGGTCCGCCCACGGTCAGCGTGCACACGACGGCGGACGACGCGTGGCGCGCGCTGGACCGCGTGATCCGGGAGCGCTGCGGGATGCGCCCGCGGCCCCGTCGCCGGATGGACGCCGACGCCGCCGCCCGCCTCGCCAACGCCTGGCGGGCGGCCGAGCCGGAGTCGCGGTACTGGAACGTCACGGTCCACCGGCTCCCCGTGCCGGTGCCGGTGATCGCGCGGCAGGCCTCGGGGGTCGCGACGCGCGTGGCGTAGGTGTTCGCCGCTACCGGCTGCGGGACCGGGACCGCGTCGAACGGAGGCCCCTGGCCGGGTCCGTGGCGGCGGCACCGGGGTGACCACGACACCAGGGTGGTTCGACCGGGCGCGAACCACCCTCAGGTCGCGCTCGGCGGCGGGAGGTAGGTGCGCATCGTGGACAGGAGCTCCTCCACCCCCAGGCCCGGGGGCAGTGGGGTGCCGGTCAGGGTGCGCAGGTAGAGGCCGTCGCCCACGAGCTGGGCGATCCAGGCGAGCACCGGGTCGGTGAGCTCCGCACGCAGGGCGTCGTACTCCTCGGCGTGCACCACCGCCAGCGCGTCGCGCACGGCCTGGCCGGTCTCGGTGCCGTCGGCAAGGCGAAGAACGGCGAGGTACGTGCGGGTGACCCCGCCGGGTACGCCGCCGCCGGGCGCCGAGGTGCGGATGTAGTAGGCCACGGCTCCGTCCGGGGCGGCCCGGATGGCCGCGGCGTCGGCGGAGCTGCGCTCCCGCAGGCGGTCGAGCAGGCCCGTGGCCAGAGCGTCCTTCGAGGAGAAGTGGTAGAGCAACCCGCCCTTGGAGACCTCGGCCGCCGCGGCGACGGCGTCGAGCGTGGCGGAGCCGGGGCCGTGCTCGATGAGCACCGTCTCGTACGCGTCCAGCACGCGGTCGCGGGCGCCTGTCATCGATCCACTCTAGGGGGCGTGTCCCGGCACACCCTCGGCCGGCTGGCGGGAATGAGCACGCGCTCTGTACCGTCTAGACGGTAAACATACGCACTGCTGACGCGCTCCGGCGCGAACACCACGGAGCCCTCACGGGTCGCTCAGGAGAAGTCCCCCATGTTCGTCACCACCCCGCCTCGCGCCGGCCGCCGCGAGTGGTTCGGCCTCGCCGTCCTCTTCCTCCCCACGCTCATCGTCGCGATCGACAACACCGTCCTGGGCTTCGCGCTGCCCGCCATCAGCCAGGCGCTCGCCCCGTCGGCGGCGCAGCTGCTGTGGCTCGTCGACATCTATCCGCTGGTGCTGGCCGGTCTGCTCGTCACGATGGGGACGCTGGGCGACCGGATCGGTCGCCGCCGCACGCTGACGATCGGCGTGGCCGGCTTCGGCGCGGTGTCGCTCCTGGCCGCGTTCTCCACCGATCCCCTGCACCTCGTGGCCGCGCGCGCCCTGCTCGGGTTCTTCGGCGCGATGCTGATGCCCGCCACCCTCGCGCTGCTGCGCACGCTGTTCGTCGACCGCGCCCAGCGCCGGTTCGCCGTGGCCGTCTGGGCCACCGGGTTCGCCGCGGGTGCGGCGCTCGGCCCGATCGTCGGCGGGGTGCTGCTCGAGCACCTCTGGTGGGGCTCGGTCTTCCTGCTCAACGTGCCGGTGATGGTGGCGCTGCTGGTGCTCGCGCCCCTCGTGCTCCCGGAGTCGCGCATGCCGAACCCCGGCCGGCTCGACCCGATCGGCGTGCTCCTGTCGCTGCTCGCGATGGTGCCGACGGTGCTCGCGATCAAGCTGCTGGGCCACGACGGTCCCACCGCGTCCGCGGCGCTCTCGCTGCTGGTGGGGGTCGGGGCCGGGCTGCTGTTCGTCCGGCGTGCCCGCGCGAAGCTGGCCGCGGGCGAGGAACCGCTGCTCGACGTCACGCTCTTCGCGTCGCCGGTACTGCGCCTGTCCGCGCTCGCGAACGCCTCCACGATGTTCGCGCTGACCGGGCTGCTGTTCTTCTCCGCGCAGTACCTGATGCTCGTGCTGGGCCTCTCCCCGCTCGCCGCGGGTGAGGTCCTGCTGCCCGGCTTCGTCATGACGATGGTGGCGGGCGTGGTGGCCGCGCGGCTGGCCCGCCGGTTCTCCCTGCGGGTGCTCGTGCCGTCCGGGCTGCTGCTGGCCGCGGCCGGGTTCCTGCTCTGCACGGCGCTGGACGGGGACTTCTCGCTGATCGTCCTCGGCCTGGCGGCGGTGCTGGTCGGCACCGGCATCGGCCTGTCGGAGACGATCACGAACGACGCGATCCTCTCCGCCGTGCCCGCGGACCGCGCCGGTTCGGCGTCCGCGGTGTCGGAGACGGCCTACGAGATCGGGGCCGTGCTCGGTACGGCGGTGCTCGGCAGCGTGCTCTCGGCGGTCTACCGCGCGTCGGTCGTGGTGCCGTCGTCGGTCGGTCCGCTGCCCGCCGACGCCGCCCGCGAGACGCTCGGTGGCGCCGTGGCCTCCGCCGGGGACCTGACCGGACCCCCGGCCCAGGCCCTGCTCACCTCCGCGCGCGCGGCGTTCGTCGACGGCGTCGGCGTGACGGCCCTGGCCGGCGCGGCGGTGCTGGTGCTGGTGGCACTGACGGTGATCATCGGTCTCCGACCCGCTCTCCGCGGCCCGTCCGCCGCTGCCGCTCCTTCGCATCCGACGGACGGCACCGTCGTCGCATAGGTCGCGACGACACTGCTGTTCGCCAGGTGGTGGGTGGTGCGGGGCGGCGTCACGGGCGGAAGGCGGCGATCACCGTCGCCATCTGCTCCAGCGCCCGCGCCTCCTCGCCGCACAGGCGCACCACCACCTCGGCGACTCCGGCATCGGCCAGCTCCCGGAACCGCCCGACCTGGTCCTCGACGGTGCCCGCGTGCACGCCCGCGGCGTACCGGGCGGGATCGGCGCCGCGGGGGCGCAGCCGGTCCACCAGGGCGTCCACCTCGGCCCCGTCCGCACCGACCAGCGCCGTCGTCAGGTGGGAGAGCTCCACGTCGCGGCCGGTGTCCGCGCAGTGCTCCCGCAGCACGGCGGCCTTGCGCGCGACGGTCGCCGCGTCGCCGAGCACGTTCGCGACGTCGGCGTACCGCGCGGCCAGCCGCAGTGTCCGGCGTTCCCCGCCGCCGCCGAGCACGACCGGTACGTGCTCCTGCAGCGGCCGCGGGTAGCCGGCGGTGTCGGGGAGGTCGATCACGGTGCCGTGGAAGGGTTTCGCGCCCGGTCCCCACAGCACGGGCAGCGCCCGCAACGCGTCCTCCAGCAGCGCGTAGCGCTCCCCCACCGGCGGGAACGGCCAGCCGTAGGCGCGGTGCTCGGCCTCGAACCAGCCCAGCCCGAGCCCGCACACCGCCCGACCGCCGCTCAGCACGTCCAGGGTCGCGACGATCTTGGCCAGGTGCCCGACGTTGCGGTAGGTCACGCCGGCGACGAGCGGGCCCAGCCGCACCCGGTCGGTGCAGGCCGCGAGCCAGGCCAGCGTCGTGAAGCTCTCCAGGAAGTCGTCCCAGGCGCGGCCGACCTGGGGGATCTGGCGGAAGTGGTCCATGACGTAGATCGCGTCGAAGCCCGCGGCCTCGGCGCCCGCGGCGATCTCCCGCAGCCGGGGCGCGAGTACGGCCGCGCCGCCGGGGAACGCCGAGAGGTGCAGCCCGAACCGCATCCCGACGGGCCGCTCCTGCTGGCGCGCCACGGCCTCGCCCGCCGTCGCGAACGCGGGTGGGACGACCCGGACCGCCCCGGGTGCCAGCACCTCGTCGAATCCCTCGCCCCGCAACGCGTCCCGGACCGCAGGCCACGCCCGCAGCTGGGCCGTCAGCACCGTGGCGGGCACCGGGTGGGCGCGGGCCCGGTTGCGGGCCCGACACTCCCCGGCGGGCGTGTCGACGGCGACGGCGACGCACGCCATCCGGTGGGTACGGGCCAGTGCGCGCCAACGGGCCCGGTCGGCGGCACCGAGGCCCGTCGTGTCGATCACCGTGGTGAGCCCCCGGGCCACCCGCCGCGCGACGATCTCCTCCAGGAGTGCGAACGCGTCGGCGCTCGCGGCGATGTCGTCCTCACCGCAGCCGACGACCGCCCGCAACCGGTCGCTGGACACGACCTCGTCGGGCCGGAAGTGGGCCGCCGCCCACGTCGACTTGCCCGACGCGGGCGGCCCGGCGAGCACCACCAGGCACGGCGACGGCAGCCGCAGGGCCACGCGGGCCGTCGTCAGTCGGCGGGGCGGGTGGTGGTCTCGGGGCGCGGGGGCGGCGGGCGGGTGTCGACGCCGCGGTCGGCGAGGCGTTCCGAGACCTGCTCGGAGATGTCGTCGGCGCGCCGGCGCTCGCGCACCCGGATCAGCACCAGCATCGAGATGCCGTAGGCCACGCCGAGGATCAGCAGCACCACGCCCAGCCGCGCGACGAACGTCTGCAGCGGATCGCCTGCGGTGAAGTCGACGACGGAGATGATCGCCAGCACGCCGAGGGTGATCAGGTGGAACAGCACCGAGAGCAGCAGGTTGACCGAGCGGGTGACCGCGCGGTCGCGGAACACCTCCTCGAGGAACGGCTCCCCGGCGGTGACCAGCAGCCGTCCGACGAGGAACGTCAGTGCGATCCCGACGACCAGCAGGGCGATGTAGAGGGTGGTCGGAGTCATCGTGGCCTCCCGGCATCGGACCTTCGGCGGAACACTACGCCCGATGCCCGGCGATTTCCCGGTCTGGACGACGGGCCGCCGGACACGAGGTGCGGCGCGCGTCACGTGTGTCGGTGGTCTCGGTGTCCGGACCGCAAAGGGGGGAGATCGTTCCGGCGCTGGTCAACCGGGCGGCGGAGAGATCATCTGAATGGCCATCCGAAAACGTTTCTGTCCCTTCTGAATCGATTACATGATCGGTCTTGTGAGTCAATCGACAGCAGCCAGCGGTGGGGATACCCACCTGCCGCATGTACCGTCGGATCTCATCTTTCACCTGCACACCCGGCCCCCGATGGTCCGGGTGCGCGGAGCATTTCCCGCGGCCGGGGCGCCGGCCAGAAGTGAGGACGATATGACTGCAGCAACCGTGCCAGGGCTGGACGAAGCGCCGACCGAGAATGCGCGGTTGCTGTCCTGGGTTCGTGAAGTGGCTGAGCTGACCACCCCCGACCGCATCGTCTGGTGCGACGGTTCCGACGAGGAGTGGGACCGCGTCACGTCCGACCTCGTCGAGGCCGGCACGTTCGTCAAGCTCGACGAGGAGAAGAAGCCCAACTCCTTCTGGGCCGCCTCCGACCCCGACGACGTCGCCCGTGTCGAGGAGCGCACCTTCATCTGCTCCGTCCTCGAGCAGGACGCCGGATCCACCAACAACTGGATGGACCCGGCCGAGATGAAGGCCACGATGTCGGAGCTGTACCGCGGGTGCATGCGCGGCCGGACGATGTACGTCGTGCCCTTCTGTATGGGCCCGCTGGACGCCGAGCAGCCCTTCCTCGGCGTGGAGATCACCGACTCCGAGTACGTCGTGGCCTCGATGAAGATCATGACCCGCATGGGCGCCTCCGTGCTCCCCCTGCTCGACGGCCCCGCAGGCGACCGCTTCGTCCCGGCGCTGCACTCCGTCGGCGCCCCGCTCGAGCCCGGCCAGGCCGACGTCACGTGGCCCTGCAACGAGACCAAGTACATCTCGCACTTCCCCGAGACCCGCGAGATCTGGAGCTACGGCTCCGGCTACGGCGGCAACGCGCTGCTGGGCAAGAAGTGCTACGCGCTGCGCATCGCCTCGGCCATGGCCCACGACGAGGGCTGGCTCGCCGAGCACATGCTGGTCCTCAAGCTGATCTCCCCGGAGGAGAAGGCCTACTACGTCGCGGCGGCGTTCCCGTCGGCGTGCGGCAAGACCAACCTCGCGATGCTGCAGCCGACCATCCCCGGCTGGCGCGCCGAGACCATCGGTGACGACATCGCCTGGATGCGTTTCGGCGAGGACGGCCGGCTCTACGCGGTCAACCCCGAGTACGGCTTCTTCGGTGTCGCGCCCGGCACCAACTGGAAGACCAACCCCAACGCGATGAAGACGATCAGCCACGGCAACTCCCTGTTCACGAACGTCGCGCTCACCGACGACGGTGACATCTGGTGGGAGGGGCTCGAGGGGGATCCGCAGCACCTGAAGTCCTGGACCGGCCAGGACTGGACGCCGGACTCGGACTTCAACGCCGCGCACCCGAACTCGCGCTACACCACGCCGATCTCGCAGTGCCCCGTCGTGGCGCCGGAGTGGGAGGACCCCCGGGGCGTCCCGATCTCGGCGATCCTGTTCGGCGGCCGCCGCAAGACCACGGTCCCGCTCGTCACCGAGTCGCGCGACTGGCAGCACGGCACGTTCATGGGCGCCACCATGTCGTCGGAGAAGACGGCGGCGGCGAAGGGCGGCCTCGGCGAGGTCCGCCGCGACCCGATGGCGATGCTGCCGTTCCTCGGCTACAACGTCGGCGACTACTTCCAGCACTGGGTGAACGTCGGCAAGGGCGCCGACTCCGACAAGCTGCCGAAGATCTTCTACGTCAACTGGTTCCGCCGCGGCGACGACGGCCGGTTCCTGTGGCCCGGGTTCGGTGAGAACTCCCGCGTGCTGAAGTGGGTCATCGAGCGGATCGAGGGCAAGGCCGCCGCCACCGAGACGGCCGTCGGCTACGTGCCCACGTCCGACCAGATGGACCTCGAGGGTCTCGACACCCCGGTCGCCGACATCGACGAGGTGCTCTCGGTCGACGTCGAGGCGTGGAAGGCCGAGATCCCGCTGATCGAGGAGTGGTTCGCGAAGGTCGGCGACAAGCTGCCCACCTCGATGCGCGACGAGCTCGAGTCCCTGAAGCTCCGCCTCGGCATGTAGCTGCCCCGTACGTCCGTCTCCGGCCCGTCGCGCACCCGCGGCGGGCCGGAGACGTGTCCGGACCCGGTGCGCGCACGGGTGGCTCGGGACGCGGTGGTGGCGGGATCGTCGTCCGGGGACCGGTAGCTGTGGGGCACACGGTTCCGCGTCCCGGAACGACGATCACGAAGCGCCGCCCGCCGCCCTGCCCGCCGGCCACCGGACCGTCGTGACCACATGGTGTCCTCCGATCGGGGACATTTCGGCTCCCGCGTCCTACCATTCCGGCCAGTCCTTGATCGCTGCGATCCAGCGGGAGCACCCATGTCAGAGTCGACACACGAATCCCGGGACCAGGGGGAGGGACTGCGCTTCAGTGCGTGGAACCTGCTCCTGCTCGTCCCCCTCCTCATGCTCGTCACCCCCTGGTTCAACTCCCAGGAGCCCCACCTGTTCGGCCTGCCCTACCTGTACTGGGTGCAGTTCGCGTTCGTACCCGTCGGCGTCATCTGCGTCGCGGTCGTCTACGTCATGACGCGCGACCCGAACGAGCCGGTCGCGCCCGGCACCCCGTCCGACGTCGACGACCTCGACGAAGGGAACCTCCGGTGAAGTGGACCGAGCTGGTGGTGTTCGCCGTGCTGTTCCTGGCGGTCACCGTGATGGGGTTCGTGGCCTCGCGCTGGCAGCGGGGGTCGGGACTGGACAACCTCGACGAGTGGGGTCTGGGCGGGCGCCGGTTCGGCTCCTGGATCACGTGGTTCCTGGTGGGCGGTGACCTCTACACCGCCTACACGTTCGTGGCCGTCCCGGCGCTGCTGTTCAGTGCAGGCGCGCTCGGCTTCTACGCGCTGCCCTACACGGTGGTGCTCTACCCGCTGGTGTTCCTGCCGGTGGTGCGGCTGTGGTCGGTGTCGCGCGTGCACGGGTACGTGACGCCGGCCGACTTCGTGCGTGGCCGCTACGGCTCGTCACTGCTCGCGTTCCTCGTGGCCATCACGGGCCTGGTCGCGACGATGCCCTACATCGCGCTGCAGCTCGTGGGCCTGGAGGCCGTGCTGCGCACGATGGGGCTCAACGGGAGTGGCCTCCTCGGGCACCTGCCGCTGCTGGTGGCGTTCGTGGTGCTGGCGGTCTACACCTACCAGTCGGGGCTGCGGGCGCCGGCGCTGATCGCGTTCGCCAAGGACATCCTGATCTACATCGTGATCCTGGTGGCCGTGCTCTACCTGCCCGCGAAGCTGGGGGGCTGGGGCTCGATCTTCGGCGCGGCGCAGGCGAAGTTCGACGCCACGCCGAGTCCGGCCGACGGCGTGCTGCTCAATGCCAACAACCAACTGCAGTACATCACCCTGGCGCTCGGGTCGGCGCTCGCGCTGTTCCTGTACCCGCACTCCGTGACGGGCATCCTGGCCTCGCGGGGCCGCAACGTGATCAAGCGCAACATGATGGCGTTGCCGGCCTACTCGCTGCTGCTGGGCCTGCTGGCCCTGCTGGGCTACGTGGCGATCGCGGCGGGCACCAAGCCCATCACCAACAACGCCACGGGCCGCCCCGACACCAACACGATCATCCCGCAGCTGTTCGAGACGCAGTTCGGCTCGCTGTTCGCCGGCATCGCCTTCGCGGCCATCGGCATCGGGGCGCTGGTGCCCGCGGCCATCATGTCGATCGCCGCGGCCAACCTGTGGACCCGCAACGTCTACAAGGAGTACATCCGCCGCGACGCGAGCCCGGCGCAGGAGGCGCGGCAGGCGAAGCTGGCGTCGCTGGTGGTGAAGTTCGGCGCCGTGCTGTTCGTGCTGCTCATCGACCCGCAGTTCTCCATCGACCTGCAGCTCATCGGCGGTGTCATCATCCTGATGACGTTGCCGGCCGTGGCGATCGCGCTCTACACGCGCTGGTTGCACCGTTGGGGTCTGGTGGCCGGCTGGGCGGTCGGCATGGGTTACGGGCTGTATCTGCTCTACATCATCCCCAACCCCGCCAACGGCAAGCTGCACTTCGGCGGATCGGCACTCGCGCTCGACAAGCTGACCGTCTTCGGCTGGCACCCGTTCACGGGGTCCACGGTGCAGATCTACGTCGGCTTCGTGGCGCTGGTGGTGAACCTGCTGGTGGCGGTCGTGGTCACGGCGATCCTGCGCGCGGCCAAGGTCGCCGAAGGGGCCGACGAGACCCTCCCGGGCGATTACCACGCCGACGAGGGCTCCGACCGGATCAAGCCGCCGGCGGGAGTGCTCACCCACGGCTGACCGCCGGGCGCTCGGAGGCGACCGCTCAGCGCGGGAAGGATCCACGACGGCGTGTCGTGGGCCCTTTCCCCGTGATCCATCGGATGTTCACGGACGTGTTCCCTCGGACGGGTGACCGGATGCCGCCGAGAGTGACCGTTCGAGCAATCGGCGATTGCCGATCACCACATCGGGGTGCAACATCCTGTGGGCGCCCGCGATACGAAGGGTGACCGGCGCCGCCCGGCGTCGGCTGGCGGAGGTGACCACGTTGTTGCATGTCGGACCGGCTACCGCCGAGAGCGGCGGGAGCGCCAGAGACGCAGACGACTCCGACCTCGCGGTGTTCGTCGACCGCCTCGCAGCCGCGGGGACCGACCGGCCCACGACGCTGGCGAAGCGTCAGATCCGCCGGGTCATCGCCGCGGGGTACTCACCGCCGGGGTTGCGCCGCCTGGCCGAGTCGCTCGCGGCGTCGGTGTCGGAGCTGCCGCCGTCGCAGCGCCGCCCCACCGAGGACTCCGGTTCCGTGGTCTCCGCGGTGCGCAGCAACAACCTGGTCGTGCTCGACGGTTTCGATGCCGCCGCGGTGGCCGACGCGGTCTCCGCGCTGGTGGCCGACGGACGCCGCGTCCTGGTCACGGGCTCCACCGTCGCCGAGCTCGCCGAGGTGCGCCACAGCCTGCCCAGCGACGTCGTCGCCCGGGTGGTGGACCAGCTGCCGGCGCTGTCCCCGAGTGAGGTCCGCGAGCTCCGCACGCTCCTGGCCATGTCCACCCCCGGGCGTCGGGCCCGTCCGGGGCAGGTGCTGCCCGATCCGTCGGTGCTCCCATTGCCCGCCGACGTGGAGCCCCTGTGCAACCGGGCCGGGCGTGCCGACGCTCCCGGCGCCGCCGCGGGACTCATCCCGTCCCTGCTGGCCGATCTCGCCCCCGAACGCCGCGAGGCCGTCACGTCGGTGGCGCGGTGCGTCAACCGGTCGCTCGGCGGGATGCCGCCGCGGGTCGGCGGCGAGTGGGCGTGGCGGCTGCTGGCCGACCTCATCTACGGCACCAACCGCAGCGTGTTCGACAAGATGATCGAGGACGCGGCCCAGTCCGTGGCCGCGCTGGACCGCACCCGGTCGGCCCCGGCCGTCCAGGTCGCCGCCCCGCTGCCCACCGGGTCGGCCGACGCCCTGCGCCGCTACCGCGAGTTCCTCGTCGCGTCCGGCGGTCGCGTCCGGTCCTACTTCCGCCCGCCCGTCGCGCGTGACGTCCAGCCGGTGCTGCGGATGCTGCGCGTCGGCGGCCGCATCCCCGAGTCCGTCGAGGACGTCCAGCGCGTCATCGACCACCTCGAGGTCGGCGAGCGACTCACCCGCATCGACGCCAACTGCGCGCAGATCGGCATGCACGCCCCGCGCAACGAGGCCGAGCTCAGCGAGCTCGCCGACGGCCTGGTCCGCGTGGCCGCGGCGGCGCGTTCGGTGGGTGCGCTGCGGCACGACGTGCTGTTCATCGCCCCGAACTCGCCCCTGTCGGTGCCCGACGTCGACACGGCGGAGCAGGTCGCGGCGGCGATCCTGGAGTACGCCGAGCACGGCTCCACCGCGGAGGCGGGCCGCGACCTCGAACGGATGGCCTCGGAGCTGGAGATGCGGTGCTCCGCGTCCGCGATGTCGCCGGAGCACCGGTGGGCGGTCGCCGCGCTGCGCGCACAGGACGCCGTGGGCTACGTCGCCGCGCTGGAGGCCCTCGGGGGCGCCCGCCGCGAGGCGCAGGACGAGGCCCGCCAGGGCGAGCTCCTGCGCCGGCTCGGTGAGGGTGCGCCCCACCTCGCCCAGGCGTGGGAGACCCTCGGCGGCAACGCCCTGGGCCTGGCCTGCCTCCAGACGATCGACGGGCTCCTGTCGTCGGTCCCGGAGGCCGACGCCGCCGACGCGGTGATCGTCCTGGGCGCCGCGCGGCTCGGGGTGGAGCGGTTGCTGCTCACCGCCGTGGCTCCGCGCCTGATCGCGGTCGTGGCGCCGGGCGACCAGCCGAAGGGCTCCCCGAGCCTGCTCAGCGTCCTCCAGCGGGCGTCGGCGCTGGTCATCCGCGGGCGGGTCACCGCGAGCCCCGGACGCGTCGTCCCGATCACGCAGACCCCCTCCCGCCCGCACATCGCACCGGTGGGTCAGGCGGGGGCCTGAGGGCCTAGCGTGAGGTCATGAACGACCACCCGGTGAGCCGCTTCGGCCACGTCGAGCTCGAGGACATGCCCATCGATCTGCGGGATCGCATCGGGGTCGTCGCGGAGAAGTCGGGGTTCGTCCCCAACGTGTTCCGGGCGCTGGCGCGGCGGCCCGCAGAGCTGCGCGCGTTCCTGGACTACCACGACGCGCTCATGGAGTCCTCCGAAGGACTGAGCAAGGCCGAGCGGGAGCTGGTCGTCGTCGCGACGTCCGGCGCCAACAGCTGCACCTACTGCGTCGTGGCCCACGGCGCGATCCTGCGCGTGCGCACGAAGGACCCCGAGATCGCCGACCGGGTCGCCACCAACCCCTACGGCGTCGAGCTGAGCCCGCGGGAGCGCGCGATCGTCGACCTCGCGCTGCTCATCGCCACCGACTCCGCGGCGCTGACCGAGGCCGAGCTGGACGACGCCCGCCTGGCCGGGCTGTCGGAGGAGGAGATCTGGGACGTCGGCGCCATCACGGCGCTGTTCGCGATGTCCAACCGGCTCGCCCACCTGACGGCGCTGCGGCCCAACCCGGAGTTCTTCCTGATGGGCCGCCTGCCGCGCTGAGCCCATGATCGCCGCGGGCCGCACTGCCGCACCGCTCCCGGGGCCGTGACGTGCGGCGGGCCGCGATGCGACGGTGGTCGTCACCGGTCGGCAGCCCCGACCCGACGGCCCGGCCCGTTGCGCTCCCGGGGTCCGGATCGTCAACGTCGACGAGGCGGCTCCGGCAACGCGCCGCTCATCCCGGCGCAACATCGGCGTCGGATCATTCGCCCATGTCGAACCTGTTCGGGCGGCGGGCGGCGATCCTGTCCTACCGCCTCGGTATGGCGGACGGCGTATCGGTGACGGCTGCCCAATGGGGCCGCGCGCTGCGCCGGCTGGGGGTACGGGTGCGGACGGTCGCCGGTGACGGCCGGCCGGACGTCCTGATCAGGAGTCTGGCGCTGGAGTCGCGCCGGCCCCCGAGGCGCCGGGAGCTGGCGGCGGCGCTCGACGACGTCGACGTGGTGGTGGTCGACAACGACTGCTCGCTGCCGATGAACCAGGGCGTCGGGGAGGCGGTGGCCGAGTACCTGCAGGGCCGCCCCGCGGTGCTCCGCCACCACGACCTGCCCTGGGAACGGGAGAAGTACGCGGGCCTGACGACCTGGCCGCCGCACGACCCGTCGTGGCGGCACGTCACGATCAACGAGATGGCCCGCCACGCGCTGGAGGAGCGCCGCGGCATCGCGGCCACCACGATCTACCACGGCTTCGACGAGCGGCCCTGCCCCGAGCAGCGTGACGCCGTCCGCCGCCGGTTGAAGGTGGGCGACGAGCCGCTGGTGCTGCAGCCGACCCGGGCGATCGCGCGCAAGGGCATCGAGATCGGGCTGGCCGCCACCGCCGCGGTCGGCGGCACCTACTGGCTCACCGGCCCCGCGGAGGACGGCTACCAGGCCGAGCTCCGCGCGGTGCTCGGTGCGGGCGGGGTGCCCGTGCGGCGGCGGCTGCCGTTCGGCGTCCAGATGCCCGGCGCGTACGCGGCGTGCGCTGCCGTCGCGCTGCCGTCGCGCTGCCGTCGCGCTGCCGTCGTCGTGGGAGGGATTCGGGCTGCCCCTGATCGAGTCGGCGCTGCACCGCAAGCCCATCGCGGTCGGCGACTTCCCGGTGGCGCGCGAGCTGGAGGCGTTCGGTTTCCGCTGGTTCGACGCGTCGGACCCCTCGACGCTGAAGTCGTTCCTCGCCGATCCGACCCGTCGCTGCTCGACCACAACGAGGCCATCGCGAAGGCGCACTTCGGAATCGACGCGCTGGCCCGGCGGCTCGAGCTGCTCCTGTCCGGCGCCCCGATCTGCGCGCACTCCGGTGCTCCGGAGCAGGACGTGGCCGCCTGCGGCTGCCTGATCGCCTGACCCGCCCGACGAACGGGACTCCCGTCTCCTAGGGTCCGACGAGAGTGCCGTTCGTCGGAATGGAGGGGCGCCGGAGTGCCGCGTCGCAACCGCGTCGACCCCTTCGGGGAGCTGCACGCCGTCCCGGAGCGGGGGATGTTCACGGGCAACCGCGGCTGTCTCGTCGACGACCGGGAGCGGGTGGTCCGGCACCACCGGGGTCGCCTGTGGATCACCTGCGTGACGGAGTTCCGCGGCCGGCGGGTGGGGCTGGCGCGGCCCGGCCGCTGGACGCCGGTGTTCTTCCTCGACGACGCGGTGGCGCTCGCGGCCGGGCACCGTCCGTGCGGGGAGTGCCGCTACGCCACCTACCGCCGCTACCGCGACGCCGTGTCCGAAGCGCGCGGGGAGCAGGTGCGGGCGGGCGATCTGAACCGGTTGCTCGCCACGGAACGCGGCCGGCGCTGGACGGCCCGGTCGGTGCCCGACGGCGCCGTGGTGCTCCACGACGGCCCGCGGCTCGTGCTGGGCGGGCGGCTCCTCGCGTTCTCCTTCGGCGGCTGGTCCGACACCGTCCCGCGCCCCGCCGGTGAGCTCACGGTGCTGACCCCGCAGACGTCGGTGCAGGCGCTGTCCCACGGCTTCACCCCGGTGCTGCACGAAACGGCCTCGATCCCCGACCGCCCCGACGGGGACCGTTGTTCCGGAACGTGATGATCTTCCCGGGCGGAGCAGCTCGGCGGTGCGACCCGGTCAGAGGACCTTGCTCAGGAACGCCTTCGTGCGTTCCTCCCGCGGGTTGGTCAGGACGTCGCGCGGGTTGCCGGCCTCCACGATCCGGCCCTCGTCCATGAAGACCAGGGTGTCGCCGACCTCGCGGGCGAAGCCCATCTCGTGGGTCACCACGATCATGGTCATGCCGTCGCGCGCGAGGCCGCGCATCACGTCGAGGACCTCGCCGACGAGCTCCGGGTCCAGTGCGGACGTCGGTTCGTCGAAGAGCATGAGCTTCGGCTCCATCGCCAGCGCCCGGGCGATCGCCACGCGCTGCTGCTGACCGCCGGAGAGCTGGGCGGGGTAGGAGTCGCACTTCTCGACGAGCCCGACGCGCTCCAGCAGCGCCACCGCCCGTTCGCGGGCCTTGGTCTTCGACTCGCGCCGCACCGTGCGCGGCGCCTCCATCACGTTCTCGGCGGCCGTCATGTGCGGGAAGAGGTTGAACCGCTGGAACACCATCCCGATGTCGCGACGCTGGTGCGCCACCTCCGACTCGCGCAGCTCGTAGAGCTTCCCACCGGACTCGCGGTAGCCGATGAGGTCGCCCTCCACCCGCATCCGGCCGGCGTCGATGGTCTCGAGGTGGTTGACGCAGCGCAGGAACGTCGACTTCCCCGACCCCGACGGCCCGATCACGCAGGCGACCTCGCCCGGCATCACCGTCAGGTTGATCCCGCGCAGCACCTCGACGCTGCCGAAGCTCTTGTAGATGTCGAGGGCCTCGACCATGGGTTCGGTCATGCCGCCTGCTCCGGGTTCCGGCGCAGGAAGAACATCCGCGCGCCCGCCGACGGGGTGGGGTTGAAGCCGCGGCCGTACTTCCGCTCGATGAACCCCTGGCCGACCGACAGCACCGAGGTCAGGGCCAGGTACCAGGCCGCGGCGACGATGAGCAGCGGGATGGTCTGGAAGTTCGTCGAGTAGATCCGCTGCGCCGAGGTGAGCAGCTCGAAGTACCCGATCACGACCACCAGTGACGTGGTCTTGAGCATCGAGATGGTCTCGTTGCCCGTGGGCGGGATGATCACTCGCATGGCCTGGGGCAGCACGACCCGGCGCAGCGCCTGGACCCGGGAGAGTCCCAGTGCTCCGGCCGCCTCGCTCTGCCCGCGGTCCACCGACTGCAGCCCGCCGCGCACGATCTCGGCCATGTACGCGGCCTCGTTGAGCCCGAGGCCCAGCAGGCACGCCGCGAACGGCGTGATCAGGCTGTTGACGTCGGCCGAGACGAACACCGGCCCGAACGGGATGCCGAGTCCGAGCCGCGGGTAGAGCGCGGAGAGGTAGTTCCAGAACAGCAGCTGGGCGATCAGCGGCGTGCCGCGGAACAACCAGATGTACACGGCCGCGGCGCCGGTCAGGACCGGGTTGGGCGACAGCCGCATCACCGCGAGCCCGATCCCCCCCACGACGCCGATGACCATCGACAGGACGGTGAGCAGCAGCGTGTTGGCCAGGCCGTTGAGGATCGGCGTGGAGAACAGGTACCGCCCCACCACGTCCCAGCGGAACCCCTCGTTGGTGAGGACCGTGTGCACGAGCATCGCCGCCAGCACGGCGAGCACCGCGACGGCCACCCAGCGCCCGGGGTGCCGCAGCGGGACCGCCTCGATCGGGTGCTCGTGCTTCGTCGTGCCGACTGCGGGACCGGTCACGTCAGCTCTTGACCTCGGACGTCGGGATGGCGCCGGCGTCGACGTTCCACTTCTTCAGGATCGCGGCGTAGGTGCCGTCGCCGATCAGCGCCTGCACGGCACCCTGCACGGCCTTCGCGTAGTCGCCCTGGTTCTTGGCCAGCACGATGCCGTACGGCGCGGTGTCGTACGGCGTGCCGACCACCTCGAGCGCGCCCTCGGTGGTGGTCACCGCGTAGGCGACGACGGGCGAGTCGGCGAGCATCGCGACGATCCGCTTCGAGGCCAGCGCCAGCGTCACGTCGCTCTGGGCCTGCAGTTGCGTGACGGCGATGGCGGGCTTGCCCGCCGCCGTGCACGCGGTGTTGCGCTTGACGATGTCCTCGGCCTGCACGGTGCCGGTCTGCACGCCGACGGCCTTGCCGCACAGCGCGTCCGCGCCGGTGATGCCGTCGGGGTTGCCCTTCGCCACCGCGAGGCTGGTGCCGGCGCTGAAGTAGCTGACCATGTCGACGGACTTGACGCGCTCGTCGTTGATCGTGAACGACGACATGCCCAGCTCGTAGCGCTTGCCGGTGATGCCCGGGATGATCCCGTCGAAGTTGCTGTTCTGGAACTCGGCCTTGAGGCCCAGCTTCTCGGCGACCGCGGTGCCGAGGTCGACGTCCATGCCGATGACCGTGGTGCCGTCGGGGGCGGTGAACTCGTTCGGCGCGTACGAGGCGTCCGTACCGACGACGATCTTGCCGTCCGCCGAGACGGACGCGGGCACCATCGCGGCCAGCGCGTCGTCCTTCGCGGGCACGGGGATGGCGGTGCTGCTGGCGGAGGCTCCGCCGCTGCCGCTGCCGCTGCCGCTGCCGTCACCGCTGCCGTCACCGCCTGCGCCGCAGCCGGCGAGGACGACGGCGGCTGTGGCCACGACGGCGATACTGGAGAGCAAGCGGGGACGCACGGGCGGACCTCCTGGTGGCAACGGTGAGTACGGTCGGATGCTGCCACCAAGTCCGTTGCGTGACACCTGATCGGCGGTCACCGTTGCATGACGTCACCCTCCGTGAGTTCTCGGAAGGTTCGTGTGACAACGGTGGCGGGAGTGGGTACTCCAGGGAACTCCGGGTCGACACCCACGCGTTGAACCGGTGAACACACCCACGACGGAGGACCGCAATGCCCCTGTTCAAGAAGCTGGCCACCCTCGCGACCGCGGCCGAGGCCGCCCGCAGGTACGCCAAGAAGAACCCGGACAAGGCGGCCAAGTACCTCGACCAGGCCGCCCAGTTCGTCGACAAGCAGACGAAGGGCAAGTACTCGGGGCAGATCAGCGGGGTGGCGAAGAAGGCCAAGTCCGCCGCCGGCATCCGCGAGACGCCGGGCTTCGGCAGCGCCACCGGCAACGGCTTCCACCCGGACGCCGCGTCCGAGCTCGGTGGGGCGCCGGTCTACGGTCAGCCCACGCCGCGCAAGCCCTCGCCCGGCCCGGCGCACTGATCCCCCTCCGGCCCGCTTCCCCCGGGAGGCGGGCCGGAGCTGTGTCCGGACGGGTTCCGGCGTGCCAGGATGCGGGTGAGACGCCCCCACCCGGGCGTCGCCCACGCAGTCGCCCGCCCCGGCCACGAACCGGCGCGGGAACGCCGAGCACGAGGAGGCACCAGTGTCCGTCCCACAGTCCTGGACACCCGTCACGTCGGCGGATACCGCCGTACCCAGCCACGACCAGGTCGTCGCCGGGCTGAAGGCCACCGACGAGGGCGGTGCCGACCTCGTCCAGCTGCTCACGCCGGAGGGCGAGCGCGTCACCGATCCCCGGTTCGACCGCTACGCCGCCGACATCGACCTGGACACCCTGAAGAACCTCTACCGCGACATGGTGCTGGTGCGCCGGTTCGACCGCGAGGGCAACGCGCTGCAACGCCAGGGCCAGCTGGGCATCTGGGTGCCGCTGCTCGGCCAGGAGGCCGCCCAGGTCGGCTCCGGCCGCGCGCTCGCGCCCCAGGACATGGCGTTCCCGTCCTACCGCGAGCACGGCGTCGCGTGGACGCGCGGCGTCGACCCCACCGACCTGCTCGGCATCTTCCGCGGCACCGACCACGGCACCTGGGACCCCATCGAGAAGCGGTTCCACCTCTACACGATCGTCATCGGCAACCAGTGCCTCAACGCCACCGGCTACGCGATGGGCCAGAAGTTCGAGGGCAAGGTCGGCGACGGATCCGACGCCGAGGCCACCATCTGCTACTTCGGCGACGGCGCCACCAGCCAGGGCGACGTCCACGAGGGCTTCGTCTGGGCCGCGGTCTACGACGCGCCGGTCGTCTTCTACTGCCAGAACAACCAGTGGGCCATCTCCGAGCCCACCGAGCGCCAGACCCGCGTTCCGCTCTACAAGCGCGCGCAGGGTTACGGCTTCCCGGGCATCCGCGTCGACGGCAACGACGTGCTCGCCTGCCTCGCCGTCACGCGCTGGGCGCTGGAGGAGTGCCGCACCGGCAACGGGCCGGTGCTCGTCGAGGCGTTCACCTACCGGATGGACGCCCACACCACCTCCGACGACCCCACCCGCTACCGCCTCGCCGACGAGCTGGAGCTGTGGAAGCTGAAGGACCCCATCGAGCGGGTGCGCGTCAACCTCGTGCGCGAGCACGGCGTCGAGCAGGGGTTCTTCGACGGCATCCAGGCGGAGGCCGACGAGCTCGCGGCCCGGTTCCGGCAGTTCTGCGTGGACATGCCGCCGCCGGCGCCCGACCGGATGTTCTCGAAGGTCTACGCCGAGCCCTCCCCCACGCTGGAGGCCCAGCGCGAGGCGTTCCTGGCGTACCATGCCTCCTTCGAGGGGGCCTGACATGGCTGTTCTGACGATGGCGAAGGCGATCAACGACGGCCTGCGCGCCGCGATGGAGCGCGACCCCAAGGTCCTGGTCATGGGCGAGGACGTCGGCAAGCTCGGCGGCGTCTTCCGCGTCACCGACGGCCTGCAGAAGGACTTCGGCGAGCAGCGCGTGCTCGACACCCCGCTCGCCGAGAGCGGCATCATCGGCACCGCGGTCGGGCTCGCGATCCGCGGGTTCCGCCCGGTGTGCGAGATCCAGTTCGACGGCTTCGTGTTCCCCGGCTACGACCAGATCGTCTCCCAGCTCGCGAAGCTGCACTTCCGGTCGCAGGGTAAGGTGCCGATGCCGGTGGTCGTGCGCATCCCGTTCGGCGGCGGCATCGGGGCCGTCGAGCACCACAGCGAGTCGCCCGAGGCGCTGTTCGCGCACGTCGCGGGGCTGAAGGTCGTGGCGTGCTCGAACGCCGACGACGCCTACTGGATGATCCAGCAGGCCATCGCGAGCGACGACCCGGTGATCTTCTTCGAGCCCAAGCGGCGCTACTGGGACAAGGCCGAGGTCGACGTCTCGGCCACCCCGCCCCCGCTGCACACCTCCCGGCTCGTCCGGCCCGGCTCCGCGTTGACGCTGGTGGGCTACGGCCCCGTGCTCAAGACGTGCCTGGAGGCCGCCACCGCCGCGGCCGCCGACGGCACCGAGCTCGAGGTGATCGACCTGCGCACGCTCTCCCCGCTCGACCTCGACCCGGTGTTCGACTCGGTGCGCCGCACCGGCCGCCTCGTCGTGGTGGCCGAGGCGCCGTCGGAGGTGTCGGTGGCCGCCGAGGTGGCCGCCCGCGTGCAGGAGCAGTGCTTCCACTCGCTGGAGGCGCCGGTGCTGCGGGTCACGGGCTTCGACACCCCCTACCCGCCGTCGAAGTGCGAGGAGGACTTCCTCCCCGACCTCGACCGGGTGCTGGACGCCGTCGACCGTTCGCTGGGCTGGTGATCGGGATGCTCCGCGAGTTCGCCATGCCCGACGTCGGCGAGGGTCTCACCGAGGCCGAGGTCGTCACGTGGAACGTCAACCCCGGTGACACGGTCACCGTCAACCAGATCATCTGCGAGATCGAGACGGCCAAGGCCGCCGTCGAGCTGCCGTGCCCGTACGCGGGCACGGTGGTGGACCTGCTGGTCAAGACGGGGGAGACCGTGGCCGTCGGCTCCCCCATCATCGCGATCGAGACGGCGGAGGCGGCGCCCGCGCCCGCCCCGGCCGCCCCGGTCGACGACGAGAAGGGCGCCAAGATCGGCGAGGCGGGCAAGGACGGCCGCATCGCCACGCTGGTCGGCTACGGTCCGCGCCCCGGCTCGGTCACGCGTCGCCCCCGCCGGGGCGCGGCGGCGCCCGCAGCCGGGGATCAGGCGTCGGGGACCGCGGACCGCGCCCCGTCCGGCTCCGCGTCCCCGGGCGGTGATCACGGGCAGATGGCGCCCGCCGCCGTCGCGCCGGATGGTGATCGTCGTTCGGGGACCGTCGACCGTGCCTCCCACGATTCCGCGTCCCCATCCGTCGATCATGACCGGGTCGGCGCCGCCGCACCGGGCGGTGACCAGCGTTCCGGGACCGCGAGCCGTCCCCCGTCCGGTCCCGCGTCCCCGAACGGTGATCACGGGCTCGTGCCGCTGGCCAAGCCGCCCGTGCGCAAGCTCGCCCGCGATCTCGGTGTCGACCTGCGCACCGTCGTCCCGTCCGGCGCCGGCGGCGTGATCACCCGCGAGGACGTGCACGCCCACGTGGCCGCACCCGAGCCCGTCGCCGCCCCGGTGGCGTCCGGTGGGGTCCGGCGCGAGCCGATCCGCGGCGTCCGCAAGGCCACTGCCGCGGCCGTGGTGAGCAGCGCGTTCACCGCGCCGCACGTCACCGAGTTCCTCGCCGTCGACATCACCGCCACGATGGATCTCCGGGAACGGCTGCGCGCCACCCGCGAGTACAGCGACGTGAAGCTGACGCCGCTCGCGTTCGTCGCCAAGGCGGTGTGCCTGGCCGCCCGGCGCACGCCCGAGGTCAACGCGCACTGGGACGAGGCGGCGGGCGAGATCGTCTACTACGACCGCGTCCAGCTCGGGATCGCCGCGGCCACCCCGCGCGGGCTGATCGTGCCGAAGGTGCGCGACGCCGACACGCTCACCCTGCGCGAGCTCGCCGGCGCGCTCGGCGGACTCACGGCCACGGCGCGCTCGGGGAAGACTCCCCCGGCCGACCTCATGGGCGGCACGTTCACCATCACCAACGTCGGGGTGTTCGGGGTGGACACCGGCACGCCGATCATCAACCCGGGCGAGGCGGCGATCCTGGCCGTCGGGGCGATCAAGCCGACCCCGTGGGTGGTGGACGGCGAGCTGGCCGTGCGCACCGTCTGCCAGCTCGCGCTGTCGTTCGACCACCGCCTCGTCGACGGCGAGCAGGGCTCGCGTTTCCTGGCCGACGTCGGCGCGCTGCTGACCGATCCGGGACTCGCTCTCACCTGGTGACCGACCCGTTACCCGATTCGGGAGCACGAACGGCATCTCGTTCGTTAGACGGGCATGCCGTTCGTGCTCCTGTACCTCGTGGTCGAGATCGTCGCGCTCGTCGCCCTGGGTTCGGCGATCGGGCTCGGGTGGACGCTGCTCGTGCTCCTCGCGAGCTCGGTCGTGGGTCTGTGGCTCGCGCGCCGCGAGGGCGTGCGCGCCGCGCAGGCCCTCGCCCGGGCCGTCACGAACCGCCAGTGGGCGCACTCGGAGCTCACCGACGGGCTGCTGGTGGCCGGTGCGGGCGTGCTGTTGTTCGTCCCGGGCCTGGTCACCGACCTGGCGGGGCTCCTGCTGCTCGTCCCGCCGGTGCGGGCGGTGGTGCGCAAGCGCCTGGTGCGGGCGGCGGAGGAGCGGTCACCGGGTCTGCGCACGGCGCGGATCCGCACCGGCAGCACCATCCTGGACGGAGACGTCGTCACCACCCCGCAGCGCGGCGGTGATCACCCCGTCATCGAGGGGTCGGTCGTGTCCGGGCCCGACGCCCGCTGAGGGCGCCCGGTCCACTCCGGCTCCACCCGCGACCAGTCGGCGGTCCACCGCAGCCGGTCCGTCGTCGCGAGGTACCGGTTGCCGCACGCCACCGCGATGCCCAGCAGCGCCCAGCAGAGCACCAGCACCGACACGGCGACGAGCGTGCCCGTGAGCTGGGGGTCGTGGTCGGTGGCGGGGCGGGTGAGCGTCGCGACCACCCCGACGGCCACGGCCACCACCACGGCGAGCCCGGCCAGGAGCGACTCGGCCAGCCGCAGCACGCGGCGGGCCTGGTCGGTGGGGCGGGCCAGCGCCGACGCCGACGCGCGTCGATCCCGGAATGTCACGTCGGAGGACTCGCGCCTACGCCGAATACGTTACAGATTGCGACGAACAGGGTAAGAAGATCGCTCTAGGTGATCAGAATCCCACTCGTCGTACATCGGGCGGTGAACGACACGGGCTCCGGTCGTCACGACCTCCGGTGAATCGGGGTCCCAGGCCATGCCGCGGCCAAGCACGATCGGGCTCTCTACCGGAATCTACTTCTCCTCCGAGAGAGCCGAAGAGAGCGCGATGTGCGGGCCAGGGTTAGCTCTGCGGGTGACCACGCCGATGCGCCTGCTCCGCCGCCTCGTGCGGGAGGGGCCGTCGGACGCGCCCGGACCGCTGGTCGACGCCCTGGGCCGGGTCGGGCTCGTGGGCTACGGGCTGGTCCACCTGCTCGTGGCCTGGCTCGCTCTGCAGATCGCCCGCGGGCACCAGGCCGCGCCGGCCGACACCGACGGCGCGGTCGGTGCGATCGGCCGGTCCCCCGGTGGGGTCGTCGTCCTCGTCATCGTCGCGATCGGCCTCGTCGCGTTCGCCCTGTGGCAGCTCACCGCCGCGGCCATCGGCTTCCGCTGGGTCTCCGGCGGGGAACGGTTCCGCAAGCGGTTCGGCGCGGTGTCGAAGTCGATCGCGGTGATCGCGATGGCCGTCATCGTGATCGACTACCTCACCGGTCAGGTCGGTGGCGTCACCGTCGACACGCTGGCCGCCGCCGTCCTCGCCGCACCGGCCGGTCGGATCCTGCTGGGCCTGGCCGCGGTGATCATCCTGGTGATCGCCGGCGGGATGGTCTACACGGGCGTGCGCCGGACGTTCATGGGCGATCTCGACGTGCGGCGCCTCCCCCGTGCGACGCGGCGGGCGATCGAGGTGGTCGGGGCGGTGGGCACCCTCGCGCGGGCGCTCGCCCTGGCCGTGGTGGGACTGCTCGCCGGCACCGCCGCGTTCATGGCCGACCCGGCCCGCGCCGGCGGTCTCGACGCCGCGCTGCGGGCGCTGGGCTCCACCGCGCTCGGCACGTCGTTGCTGGTGGTAGTGGCCGTCGGGTTCGGTGCATACGGGGTGTACTGCGTCGTGGACGCGGGTACGCGGCGGGCTTGATCGGGCTCTCTACGGCTCTCTAGCGTCCGCTTGAGGCAGGCACATACTGTCCGACACGCCCACCAGCTCTTCCTAGCCGCTTCTACGGTTCCGGCAAGAAACGCCGATACCGTCCGATGCGTGGACCCCGTGCGCAATCCCTTCGCCCCCGGCGCAGGCCAGCGACCCCCCGAGCTCGCCGGCCGCGACAAGGAGGTCGACGCGTTCGAGATCGTGCTGGAACGGGTCGCGCGGGGCCGCCCCGAGCGCAGCCTGGTGCTCACCGGCCTGCGCGGCGTCGGCAAGACCGTGCTGCTCGGCGAGCTCCGGTCCATGGCCATGCACGCGGGCTGGGGTGCGGGCAAGATCGAGGCCCGGCCGGACGCCGACCTGCGCCGGCCCCTCTCGGCCGCCCTGCACCGCGCCATCCGCGACCTCGCCGTGCGCCACGACTCCCCCGACCGCGTCGACGAGGTGCTCGGCGTGCTCAAGGCGTTCGCGCTGCGGTCCTCGCCCGAGGGCGCCAAGCTCCGCGACCGCTGGCAGCCCGGCATCGACGTGCCCGTGCGCAACGGCCGGGCCGACTCCGGCGACATCGAGATCGACCTCGTCGAGCTGTTCACCGAGGTCGCGAGCCTGGCCGCCGACATCGGCAGCGGCGTCGCGATCCTCATCGACGAGATGCAGGACCTGCGGCCCGACGACGTCTCCGCGCTGTGCGCCGCGTGCCACGAGCTGTCGCAGTCCCGCTCGCCGCTGGTGGTGGTGGGGGCCGGCCTGCCGCACCTGCCCGCGGTGCTCTCGGCGTCGAAGTCCTACAGCGAGCGGCTGTTCACCTACGTCCGCATCGGGCAGCTCGACCGGGCCGACGCCGACTTCGCGCTGCTGGCCCCCGCCGAGCGGGAGGACGCGGCCTTCGACACCGACGCCCTCGACGCGCTCTACGACGCCTCGGGGGGCTACCCGTACTTCGTCCAGGCGTACGGCAAGGCGGCCTGGGACGCCGCGGTGCGCAGCCCCATCACGGCGGCGGACGTGAAGATGGCGGCCCCGGAGGCGGAGGCGGAGCTGGCCGTGGGCTTCTTCGGATCCCGGTTCGAGCGGGCCACCCCCGCCGAGCGGGAGTACCTCCGCGCCATGGCCGAGCTGACCGACGGCCGGGACGAGCCGGTGGGTACCTCCGGGATCGCCGAGCACCTGGCGCGCCGGGCGTCGTCGCTCTCGCCCGCCCGGGACAGCCTCATGAAGAAAGGGCTCGTGTTCTCGGCCCAGCGCGGCCAAATCGCGTTCACCGTGCCCCATTTCGGGCGGTACCTGCTCGCCCAGGCGTGACACTGTTACGCCGATCGAGTGAATCGACGAGATCATCAGTTGAGAGGTAACACATCGGTCCGCCCGACCGATTCCCAGTACAGCCCCGCGGTGCTGTCGGACCCCCGACCTGCCAGCACCGCGGGGTTTCTTCGTGTCCGGGCCCGTTCGGGTCGGTCGGAGGGCGAAATGCGAAGTCCGTAGCATCAACGCCGTGCAGGACCCCAGGCTCGAGATCCAGATGCTGCACGACCGCCTGATGGTGAAGGCCGACGGCAACGGCGAGCGGCGCAGCGGGGCGGGGATCGTCATCCCGGCCACCGCGGAGGTCGCCAGGCGTCTGGTGTGGGGAGAGGTGTTCGGCGTGGGCAACCACGTCCGCACGGTGAAGGTCGACGTGCAGGGGGTCACGTACCTCGTCCTGCGGGAGCGTGAGCTGCACGCCGTCGCCACCGAGCGCACCGAACACGGAACCGGCCTGTACCTGTGAGTGCCGGCCCTGCGGGGTCGTCCGAGATGGTTGAGGGGAACGGACTTCATGCCCGACCGGCAGACCTCGTCCGGCGAGGTCACAACGCGCGACGCCGACGACGAGCAGTTCGGCGGCACCACCGGGGCGCAGGGCGTTCCGGTGGACGGTGACACGGTCACGGCCCCGTCGGTCGCGGACCAGGTGGCCGACCAGGTGCAGGCCGAGCCCGATGCGGCCGAGCCCGCTCCGGTCGAGCCGGGCGAGGCCCCGGCCGCGGACGCGCCGGTGGCCGACGCCACCGTGCTGACCGAGCAGGTCACCGCGCCCCACGCCGCCTCCCCGGACAGCCCTGCCCCCGAGCCCGCCGGACCGGAGAGTGCTGCACCGGCCGACCCTGCGCCGGAGGGCGACGGGGTGGAGGGTGCCGCCCCGACCCCCGGCCCGCGGTCCGAGTCGGCCGGGCGTCCGCCGTCCGGGGACGACCCGACCGTCGCCACCCGCCTCACCACCGACGGCCTGGGCAGCTGGTTCGCCTCATCCGACGCGGAGTCCACGCAGGTCATCCCCCGTGACGTCCGCCCGGCACCCGGCATCGACGCACCCACCGAGCAGATGCAGCTTCCCGCCTCCCCGTGTCCGGCCTCCCCGCCGCCGGTCGACGGCCCGGCCGAGACCTCCGGTTCGGGTCGCGGCCGCAAGCGGCTGCTGATCGGGGCCGGCGCGGTGGCGCTGGTCGGGCTGCTCTACGGCGGCGACCTGCTGCTGAGCTCCGGCTCGGTGCCCCGTGGCACCACGGTCGCGGGCGTGCCGGTGGGCGGGCTCTCCCTCGCCGACGCCGAGCAGACGCTGCGCACGCAGATCGAGCCGCGCACCACGCAGACGGTGCCCGTCACCGCGGGCGAGGCCCGCAACGACCTCGACCCGCGCGCCGCCGGGCTCACCGTCGACTGGGCCGGCACGCTGGACCGCGCGGGTTCCCAGCCGCTCAACCCGATCACGCGGATCACGTCGTTCTTCACCTCCCGTGAGGTGGGCGTGGCCACGAGCACCGACCGCACCGCGCTCGACACCGCGCTGGCCCAGCTCGCGCCCGCCGTCGACAAGGTGCCGGTCGAGGGCACGGTCCGCTTCGACGGCGTCACCCCGGTGGCCGTCGACCCGGTGCCCGGCCAGAAGCTCGACGCCCCCGCGGCCGCCGCGGTGCTCGAGCGCGACTGGGCGAGCGGCTCCCCCGTCACGCTCCCGGTCACCACGCTCCCGGCCGTCACCACGCCGGACCAGGTCGCCACGGCCATCCAGAAGGTGGCCACACCGGCCGTCTCGGCGCCTGTCGCGGTCCTCGGGGAGAACGGCACGAAGGGCACGCTCGAGCCCGAGGTCATCGCGAAGTCGCTGTCGTTCCGCGCCGACCCCACCGGGCTGGTCCCGCAGATCAACCGGGACGCCGTCACCGTCGCGCTGAAGCCGCAGCTCGCGGCGTCGGAGAAGCCCGGGCGCGACGCCGCGCTGGACTTCTCCTCCGGCACCGCGGTGGTCGTCCCGTCGCAGGACGGACGGGGCATCGACTACCCGGCCACGCTCAAGGACCTGCTGCCCGTGCTCACCGGCAGCGGTGAGCGCTCGATCACGGCCGTCTACGCCGACCAGCCGGCCAAGCTCACCACCGAGCAGCTCGGCGCGCTGGGCATCAGCGGCGTGATCGGTGAGTTCCAGACGGGTGGTTTCGCCTCCGACTCGGGCCAGAACATCAAGCGCGCGGCCGAGCAGATCAACGGCAAGATCGTGCAGCCCGGCGAGACGTTCAGCCTCAACGCCGTCACCAACCCCCGTGACGCGGCCCACGGCTACGTGGAGGCCGGCATCATCGAGAACGGCCACTCCGCCCGCGGCATCGGCGGCGGCGTCTCGCAGGTGGCCACCACGCTCTACAACGCGGCCTACTTCGCGGGCATGACGAACGTCGAGCACAAGGAGCACAGCTTCTACATCAGCCGGTACCCGGCCGGGCGCGAGGCGACGGTGTTCGACGACGTCATCGACCTGAAGTTCCGCAACGACAACCCGACCGCCGTGATGATCCAGACCGGGTGGACGCCGTCGTCGCTCAACGTGAAGATCTTCGGCACCAAGGTCTGGGACGTCACCTCGACGTCGGGTCCGCGCACCAACCCGACGTCGCCGAAGCGGATCACGCTTCCCGCGGGTGACGGGTGCAAGCCCAGCCAGGGTGCGCCCGGGTTCACGATCACCAACACCCGCACGCTCAAGAACGTGGAGACCGGCCAGGTGCGCGTCGACCCGACCCGGACGGTCCGGTACAACCCGTCACCGATCGTCACCTGCACCTGATCGGGGGTTACGTAACCCAGGTCACGTTCGTACCCTCGGTCCCATCAACGGCGATGGGATCGGGGTTTCGTCATGCGGATCGCGGACGTACTACGAGGCAAGGGCACAGCGGTGGCCACGGTGGGTCCCACGGCCACCGTCGCGGAGCTGATCGCCACGCTGAGCAGCTACAACGTCGGCGCGATGCCCGTGGTCGACGGCGGCAGGCTCGTCGGCATCGTGTCCGAGCGCGACGTGGTGCGGCGCCTGCACGCCGGCGGGGCGGCCCTGCTCGACGGCCGGGTCGCCGACATCATGACCTCCGACGTCACCACCTGCGCCCCCGGTGACGCGGTGACCGACCTGGCCCGCGTCATGACGGCGGGCCGCTTCCGCCACCTCCCTGTCGTCGAGGACGGGGAGCTGGTCGGCATCGTCAGCATCGGCGACCTGGTGAAGGCGCGCATCGACCTGCTGGAGAGCGAACGCGAACAGCTCCAGAGCTACATCGCGAGCTGAGCACGCCTGCAAACCCGGCTCAGAAGCTGGCCTCGGCCAGGTCCATCAGCGCGTTGTCCGTGTTCTCCACGATGGTCCGGTGCGCCGTCAGGAGGGGAAGGGCGGTCTTGGCGAAGAAGCGGGCGACCCCGACCTTGCCCTCGTAGAACGCCTTGTCCTTCGCCGAGACCTCGCCGCCGAGCGCGGTGAGCGCCACGTCGGCCTGGCGCAGCAGCAGCCAGCCGATGAGCAGGTCGCCCACGGCCATCAGGAACCGGACGCTGTGCTGCCCGACCTTGTAGATGGAGGACACGTCCTCCTGCGAGGCGAACAGGTAGCCCGTGAGCGAGCCGAGCATGCCCTGGACGTCGGCCAGCGCCGTGGCCAGGAGGGCGCGCTCCTCCTTCAGGCGGCCGTTGCCCGACTCCGCGTCCAGGAACGCCTGCACCTCGCCGGCCACGTGCAGCAGCGCCTGGCCGTTGTCGCGGACGATCTTGCGGAACAGGAAGTCCAGCGACTGGATCGCCGTGGTGCCCTCGTACAGCGAGTCGATCTTGGAGTCGCGGATGTACTGCTCGATCGGGTAGTCCTGCAGGTAGCCCGAGCCGCCGAGCACCTGGAGGCTCTGCAGCAGCTGCTCCGACGCCCGCTCCGACCCGACGCCCTTGACGATCGGCAGCAACAGGTCGTTGACGGCGACGGCGAGCTTGTCCTCGGTGCCGGAGGCCTCGGCGATGCGCACCTTGTCCTGGAACGTGGCCGTGTAGGTGTACACGGCGCGCAGGCCCTCGGCGTAGGCCTTGTTGGTCATGAGCAGGCGGCGCACGTCGGGGTGGTGGGTGATGGTGACGCGCGGGGCGGTCTTGTCGGTCATCTTCGGCAGGTCGGCGCCCTGGACGCGCTCCTTGGCGTAGTCCAGCGCGGCGAGGTAGCCGGCCGACAGCGTGCCGATGGCCTTCGTGCCGACCATCATCCGGGCGTACTCGATCACCTGGAACATCTGCGCGATGCCGTCGTGCACGTCGCCGAGCAGCCAGCCGACCGCGGGGACGTCGGTGGCGCCGAACGTCAGCTCGCAGGTGGTGGAGGCCTTGAGGCCCATCTTGTGCTCGACTCCTGTGACGTAGGCGCCGTTGCGCGCGCCCGGCTCCCCGGTCTGCGGGTCGAAGTGGAACTTCGGCACCAGGAACAGCGAGAGGCCCTTGGTGCCCGGCTTCGCGCCCTCGGGGCGGGCCAGCACGAGGTGCATGATGTTCTCGCTGATGTCCTGCTCGGCCGAGGTGATGAAGCGCTTCACGCCCTCGATGTGCCAGGTGCCGTCGTCCTGTGCCGTGGCCTTGGTGCGGCCCGCGCCCACGTCGGAGCCGGCGTCGGGCTCGGTGAGCACCATCGTGGCGCCCCAGGCCCGGTCGATCATCAGCTCGGCCCAGTGCTTCTGCTCGTCGTTGCCGTTGGCGTGCACGACGGCGGCGAAGTTGGGGCCCGCCATGTACATGAACGCGGCCGGGTTCGAGCCGAGGATGAGCTCCGCGGCGGCCCACTGGACCGACGGCGGGATGCCGCAGCCGCCCAGCTCCACGGGCAGGCCCAGCCGCCACCACTCGCCGTCCCAGAGCACCTTGTAGGCGTCCTTGAGCGACTGCGGCAGCGTCACGGAGTGGGTGGCCGGGTCGAACACGGGCGGGTTGCGGTCGGCGTCGGTGAAGGACTCGGCCAGCGGCCCGGTGGCGACGCTGTTGAGCTCCTTGAGCGTGTCGCGCGCCGTCTGCATGTCGACCCCGTCGAACGGGGCGGTGCCGAGCTGGTCCTGGACGCGGAAGACCTCGAACAGGTTGAACTCGAGATCACGCAGATTGCTCCTGAAGTGGCCCATGGCCGCCCTCACTCCTCCGTCTTGTACCCGCCGGTAACCCCACCATATTACTGACGGGTAACCAGAGCAACCCGGTTGGGGATGACACGTTCGGGTCGGGCCGTTGTGCACGCTGCGTCCGGGGCTCATGGTTCTCCTGTGCACGGATGAGGCCGGTGAGGTTCCGATCGGGGGAGGTGTCACCCATGGTCAGTCGTCGTCAGCTGCTGGTCGGTGGGTTGCTGGTGGGAGCGGGCGGCCTGCTCGGCACCGGCACCGCCTGGGCCGACGGCGGGCCGCCGATCGTCGACTGCGCGGGCTGGGGGGCGCGGCCCAACAGCGCGGTCGTGCCGATCTGGAACCAGCGGCCCGTCAAGATCCTCGTGCACCACATGGCCAGCGCGAACCAGGCCGACGTCAGCCGGGCCGCGGCCTACGCGGTGGCCCGCAGCGTCCAGAACTTCCACATGGACGTGCGCGGCTGGCTCGACTCCGGCCAGCACTTCAGCATCAGCCGCGGCGGGATCCTCATGGAGGGCCGCCACCGGAGCCTCGAGGTCCTGCGCATCGGCAAGCGCCAGGTGGAGGGGGCGCACTGCACCGGGCAGAACATCGTGGCGATCGGCATCGAGAACGAGGGCACCTACTCCACCGTCGACCCGCCGGCGGCGCTGTGGAACACGCTGCGCGCCACGTGCGCCTACGTGTGCCGGCAGTACGGCATCAACCCCACCGAGATCTACGGCCACCGCGACTTCAAGAACACCGCCTGCCCCGGCGACCACCTCTACGGCATGCTGCCGCGGTTGCGCACCGAGGTCGGCGGGCTGATGGGACGACGGGTCGACCGCGTCGTCGCGCGGAAGGCGTCCTGGCCGCTGTTGCGGGAGGGCGACCACGGTCCGGAGGTGACCGCGGCGCAGTACCTCCTGCGCGACGCCGGCGTCACGACGGCCGCGCCGGACGGGGACTTCGACGCGGCCACGGACGCCGCGGTGCGCCGCTTCCAGGTCATGACGGGCGCCGAGGACGTCAACGGGCTGCTGGGGGGCGAGTCGTGGCCGCGGCTGGCCCGCACGGTGCGCCGCGGGCAGGGTGGCGACGGGGAGGAGGCCGTCCGGGCGTTGGCGGCCCTACGCGGCACCGAGGCCGTGCCCGACGTGGTGCGGGCCCCCGACTGGCAGCGCCTCCTGGGCACGGGCGGCACCCCGATCCCCCCGTCGTCGGACCCGACAGGCCCACCCCGCTGACCCACCCCGCGAGTCGGCGGTTTCGGGTGCGCGAGTCGGCGGTGTCGCAGGGGCTGTTCGGAGCACTCCGCTACGGCATCGGCGGGTAGGCGTGGCCCTCCGTCGTCGTGAGTACCCTCACTCGTGACCGGAGTCGGCGATGTCGGGGGTGGGCGGTTCGTGAGCACCCGGACACCCTCTGTCGCCGGTCCCGACACGGCGGTGGCCGGGTCCCCGGCCGCCCGCCGCCTGCTGCGCGACGCCGCCTCCTCGCCCGCGGCCGTGCGTCGCGTCGACGTGGTGGGGCCGGGTGGCCACGGCAAGACCACGCTGCTCGACGCCCTGGCCACCGTCCTGAGCGACGGAGGCACGACGGTCCGCCGCGAGCTCCCCGCCGACGGTGAGGCGCTCGGGCCGGCCGAGGCGCTGGTCCTCGACGACGTGCACCTGCTGCCCACCTCGGCCCTGCAGCGGCTCACCGCGCTCGCGACGGGCGACGGCGGGCACCTCGTGGTGGCCCACCGCCCGTGGCCCCGGCCCACCGGGTCGGGTGCGCTCGGTGCTGCGCTGGCGGCCCGGCGGCCCCCGGTGGTGCTCGACGTGCTCGACCGCACGGGCGTCGCGGCGCGGGCGGCGCTGCTGCTCGGCGAGCGCGCCGAGCTCGTTCCCGACGCCGTGCTGGACGTCGTGCACGTCCAGACGAGCGGGATGCCGGCGCTGGTCGACCGGCTGCTGGCCGCCCTCGTCGAGCAGGCCGGGCCCGACCGCACCCGGCCGCTCGACCCGTCCCGCCCGCCCGCGGGGTTGCTCGCCCAGCTCGGTTACGTCGTGCAGGGGCTGCCGGTGGGCGTGCGCGACCTGCTGCGGGCGTGTGCACTGGGGGCGCCGTTGGAACCGGAGGTGCTCCTGCCCCTGTTGGGTCTGAACGACGCTCCCACGCTCGACGAGCTGGTCGAGGCGGCCCGCGCCGAGGGGCTGCTCACCGCCGACGGCCGGGCGGTGCCGCTCGTGTCGGCCGCGGTGCTCGCCCGCACGCCGCCGGCGTCCCGGTTGGAGACGCGGCGCGCCCTGGCCGAGCTGGAGCTCAACCGCGGCGGCAGCGTGCTGGCTGCGGCCCGCGGGCTGCTGGGCACCGGGGCCGGTGGTGCGCGGGTGGCCGCGGTGTTCGTCGCGGCCGGCGAGGAGGCGCTGCGCACCGGTGGCGCCGCGGCCGAGGAGCTCTACGCCGCCGCCGTGCTCGCGGGCAGCCCGCCCCTGGAGCTCGCGGCCCGCCGCGCCGAGGCGGCCCTCGTGCAGGGCGACCTCGATCTCGCACTCACCCAGGCCGACCAGGTCCTCTCCGCCCCCGACGACGCCCCGCCCGGCGACGCGGTGCGCGCCGGTAGCGTCGCCGCCGCCGTCCTGGCGCGGCGCGGCATGCTCGCCCGCAGCGCGGAGCTCTACCGCTGGATGGGGTCGGGTCTGGGTCGCGGCGCCGTGCTCGGGGTGCCGGCGCTGATCGGCACCGGCGCGCTCGACGAGGCCCGCGAGGTGCTCCACCCCACCGCCACGTCCGGGGCCCGTCGGCCGCCGACCCTGCTGGCCGGGGCCGAGGAGCTGATGGCGCAGGGCGTCTACGACTCGGTGGCGGGTTCCCCCACCGCGGCGTTGTCGGAGCTGACGCGGGCGGCGTCGCTGCTGGAGTCCAGCCACCGGGCCGCGCTGCTGCCCGACACCCCCGCCGCGCTGGCTGCGCTCGTCGCCGTGCACTGCGGCGAGCTGGACGTCGCGCAGTCGGTGCTGGAGCGGGCCGTCCGGGTGCATCTGGGTGGGCGCGGGGCGGCCACCCGCCACCGGCTGCTGCTCGGCTGGATCGCGCTGTTCCGCGGGGCCACGCCGGCCGCCCGGTCGGCGTTGTCCGCCGCGTCCCCGCCCGGGAGGGTGCTGGAGCCGCGCGACGAGTTCCTCGCCGCGGCGCTGGAGGTGGCGCTCGCCCGGCGCACCGGCGACCTCGCCGCGCTCATGCCCGCGTGGGGCCGCGCGCGTGAGGCGATCGTGCGGCACCCCGTCGACCTCTTCGTCCTGCAGCAGCTCGGGGAGCTGTCGATCGCGGCCACGCGGCTGCGCGAGTCGAGCTGGGTGCGGCCCCACCTCGACGAGGCCGCCGCGCTGCTGGACCGCCTCGGCAACCCCGCGCTGTGGGCGGCGCCGCTGCACTGGTCGGCGCTGCAGGCTGCGATCCTCGCCGAGTCCCGCGAGGCCGCCGCGCGTCACGCGGCCGCGCTGGAGGCGGGCGCGGGCGCCGGGCGCTACGCCGCGGCGCTGGCCACCGCCGCCCCGCACTGGGTCCGCATGCTCGACGCCGAGGTGGACGCCGATGCGGTGGAGGCGGCGGCCCGCGGCCTGCACGCCGTCGGGCTCGCGTGGGAGGGTGGCAAGCTCGCCGGGCAGGCCGCCATCCGCACCCGCGACCGCAAGGCGATGAGCGCCCTGCTCGGCTGCGCCCGCGCGCTGCAGGCCACCGGCCCCACCGCCCGTCCCGAGCCCGAGACCCCGCCCCAGGGCATGCCGGCGGTCGACCCGGAGTCCGAGTCCGACGACCCCGGTGAGGGCCCGCTCTCGGACCGCGAGCGCGAGGTGGCCGCCCTGGTGCTGGAGGGCATGACCTACAAGCAGATCGGCGAGCAGCTCTTCATCTCGGCTAAGACGGTGGAGCACCACGTCGCCCGGATGCGCCAGCGCCTGGGCTCCGGCAGCCGCGGCGAGCTCTTCGCCCACCTCCGCCAGATCGTCGGCCACACCCACGACTAACCCCGCGAGTCGGGGTTTCCGTGCGTCCGAGACGGGCTCTGAGTGCGATCGGCCGTCGCACTCTGGGCGCGACTCGCTCGCACGCAGACCCCGACTCGCGGGCATGGAGACCCCGACTCGCGGGGTGGGGGTCAGAGTGTGAGTGCGGCCAGGAGGGTCGAGGCCGTCCAGCAGAGGGTGCGGAGGAGGTTGGCCCGGAGGAGGCACCGGAGCGTCCCCGGGTCCTGCGTTGCGCTCAGGAGACCGTGGGCGGGGACGGCGGCGGCGACCGTCAGGACCACTGTCGCCAGGGCCAGGACCGCCAGCGCGACCGACGCCGGCGTGAGGCCCTCGAGGAGCAGCGCCGCCGTCGAGACGCCCTGCACCAGCCACGGCAGCAGGACGACCACGGCGATCGCCGAGCCGTGGCGGCGGTGGTAGGCGGCCCACTCCGCCCCGCCGACCAGCGCGAACGCCGGGTAGACGACGATCTGCACCACCCAGCCGACGCCGGTGAGGACCGCCACCGCCACGAGGTGGACGAGCAGCCAGTTCAGTGCAGGCCCGCCAGCACACCCTCGCAGCTGCGCACGACGAGCCGCGCCACGTCCGACACCGCCCGGCTCGACATCGGGCTCTCCGCCCGCCGCTGCCACCGGGTGACGGCCTCCAGGGCGGCGGCGCGCAGCTGGTCGGGGCCGGCGCCCGGCTCCAGGCCCAGGCGGGCCGCGGCCGAGCCGCCGTCGCCGCCGAGCAGCCGCTCGGCCTCCTCCAGCACCTCCGGCGCCAGCTTCACCACGCCCGAGCGGATCGTCGACAGCAGCCGCAGCTCCGCGAACTCGTGGGCGCCCGCGAGGATGCGCTCCACCTCCTGCGCCAGCGGCGCGGCCGACGGCCGGGGCTCCCGGGTGAGCACGAGGTCCACGGCCAGCAGCGCCGAGCGGGCCTTGAGCAGGTCGCGGCGCTCGGCGAACTGGGTGGAGAGCACCCCGCGCAGCTCGTCGAGGCCGCTGCGGCGCACCAGCTCGGTGGCGATCGTGTTGGGGTCGGTCATGCCCTGGCGGATCAGCGTGGTGGACAACCGCACCCCGAACAGCCCGAACCGCTCCATCAGCCGGGCCCGCGTCTCGGAGTCCGGTGCCGCGAGCTCGGTGCGGGAGAACCGGTCCACCGACAGCAGCATGGAGTCGAGGTCGGGCCGGGGCAGCGCGGCCAGCGCGGTGAGCGCGGTGAACTCGTGCTGGCGCATCGTGCGGCCGGTCTGGGCGAGCAGGCCGGCCACGGCCACCACGGTCTGGCACAGGCCGCGGATCTTGTCGTCGGCCCGGTAGCGCCGCGCGATGCGCCGCGCGGAGTTCAGCGCGTCGAGGCGCCCGACGCCGATCTCGTCGGCGCGCGAGAGCACCGCGATGGTGTTGATCGGGGTGGCCCGGGCGACGCCCTGGTCGTAGAACGACTCCAGGAAGTGCACGTCGGTGGCGTGCAGGTGACGCATCAGGTAGATGACGGCGTCGGCCTGGCTCGGGGAGTCGTCGGGCGCGAGGAAGGCTCCGGCGCGGGCGGAGGTGTCCTTCGACAGCGAGGCGATCCCGGGGGTGTCGATGAGGGTCTGCGTGCGCAGGCTCTGGCTCGGCCAGTCGACCTGGAGCTTGTCCACCTGTTCGACGGGCACGCCCTGCAGGTCGAACGACAGCGCGCCCTGGTTGCGGTGGATCGTCAGCTGCCGGGGGGAGGCGTGGCGCGGGAACATCGTCACCCGGGGCACCTGGGCGTCCTGGTACCAGGTGACGATGCGCGTGCACTCGCCCGCGTCGGTGGGGGCGATCTCCTCGCCGACCAGCGCGTTGAGCAGCGTGGACTTGCCCGCCTTGACCTTCCCGGCGATGGCGACGCGCAGCGGCTCGTCGAAGCGGTCGAGGTTGTGCTGCAGCCAGCCGACGGCCTGGGGGCTGTCGCGGTAGGTGTCGATGGTGCGCCGCAGCAGCACCCGGACGACCGAGCCGAGCTGGGGAGGAGCGGTCACAGGCTCTTGGCCGATCCCGCGGGGACGGCGAGCAGCTGCGACGGCGCCTCGCCCATGAGGGCCCTGGCGCGTTGCGCCACCCCGTCGATGCGGGCCAGCTCGGCCTTGAGGTCGCGGATGCGCGTCTCCCGCTCGGAGGCGGTGGCCTGCACCGCGCCCTGGGCGGCGGCCACCGACCCGGCCAGCGACGTGGAGACCTCCTCGGCGAGCCCGCTGAAGTGGTCGCGCAGATCGCGCTGGGTGCGCCGCAGCATGTCGCGGGAGTCCTTGCCGACCTGGAACGTGACCTCGTCGATGTGCTTGCGCACCGCGACCTTGGCCTCGCTGCGACGCCGGGCGAGCTCGCGCTTCTTCTCGTCGCGCACGGTCTTGGCGCCGAACAGCACACCGGCGCCGATCGAGAACGGGTTGAGCAGCGCGAGGCCGGCGAGCGTGCTGGCCATGCCGATCATCAGCATGCCGCCGTAGCCGCCGCGCATGCCGGTGAGCAGCTTGCCGCCGATGCCCTCGGCCTCGGAGTCGGGCTGTTCCAGGGCGTTGACCTTGCCGGCCATGCTGTCGGACTGGTCGAACCGCAGCTGGGGCAGCGCCACCTCCGCGCCCTCGGCGAAGTGTTCGGCGACCTGGCTCGCGAGGTAGCGGGCCCGCTCCGCGGCCCACACGAAGTTGGCCGACGCCGCCGAGGACACCTGCTGGTGGAACCACTCGGAGAACTGGTCCCAGATGACGGCCGGGTCGCCGTCGTCGAGGAGCTGCTCGGCCTCGCGCTGGATGGTGCGCAGCCGGTCGCGCAGGTCGTAGTCGATGTCGGACTGCAGGTCGCCGACGCCGTCGTTGAGCGTGATCTGCCACCGCGACGAGCGCTGCTTGAGCTCGTCGGCGCGGGACTTGGCCCTGGTCAGCTCCCCGACGAGGGCCTCGATGCGCTCGGGGTTCTCCTGGGCCGACAGCTCGGCCTTCATCCCGGCCGACAGCTGGTCGCACACGGCGAGGACGTCCTGGCCGGTGGAGCGCCGGTCGAGGTCGTCGGCCCGGGCGACGACGCGGTTGAGCAGGAAGTTCACCAGCTCGCGGAAGCCCGACTCGTCCATCAGCTTCTCGTCCTGCGTCTGCGCGGCGTGCAGCCGCAGCATCGACGAGACGGGGAGGATCTCCGAGCGCACGCCGGCGTCGCCGAGGTGCACGCGGTCGAGCTCCATGATCCGGCGCCAGTGCGGGTAGAGGTCGGTCTTGGTGAGCACGCAGGCGACGTTGGGGCAGAGCTTCAGCGCCGCCCCGAGGAACTCCAGCTCGGGGCCGGTGTACTCCTGGGCGGCGTCGGAGACGAGCAGCACGGCGTCGGCGCTGGGCAGGGCCGACATCGTGGCCGCGCCGTGGGCGGAGCCCAGCCCACCGACGCCGGGGGTGTCGACGAGGACGAGCCCGCCGGCGAGCAGCTTGCGGGGCAGCCCGACCTCGGCGTAGGTCAGCAGCGCCCGGTTGCCGGGGTTGCCGGCCTCGGAGACGTACTGCGCGAGCTGGTTGGCCGGCACGGTGGTGCGCTCGGGCGGCGAGCCCTCGCCGCGCTCGCGGACCAGCGTGACCGTGGTGGTCTCGGCGTGCCGGACGATCGTGGGGACGGCCGTGGAGATGTCGTCGTCGACCGGGCAGACCGGGGCGTTGACCAGCGCGTTCACCAGCTGGCTCTTGCCCTGCTTGAACTCCCCCACCACGAGCACCCGCACGTTGGGATCGGCGAGGCGCTTGCGCGTCTGTTCCAGCCGCGCTCCCAGGTCAGGACGCTGGTAGGCGGTGGTCGCCTTCAGCGCGAGATCGACGAGGTCGATCGCTGCCGGTACCCCCACGACGTCTCTGTCTCCCTCACGTCCCACAACGACACCGGCCCCGCCACGCCTCCGGGCTATCCCGAAGATGTGGCGGGGCCGGCAGGTTCCACCGGAAGGCTACTCCGTGCGGAACGGCTGGACTCAGATGTGGAGGTTGGCCACGTCGTGCAGCGAGTTGTCGTTGACGACGCTGTGGTCGCTTTCGTCGTGGACCGTCGTGGTCGTGTCGGTGTGGCTGTTGTCGTTGTTCGAGTCGTGCACGCTCGTGTCCGTCAGCGAGTTGCCCGAGTCGTGGACGCTGTGGTCGCTCGAGTCGTTGAACGAGCCGTGGGTCGAGTTGTCGGTGGAGGTGTTGCCGACGTCGTGCTGCGAGTTGTCGGAGTTGTTCACCGTGGCGCTGCCGCCCGAGGCGAACGCGCCGCCGTCGCCGACGTTGAGGTCGTGCCCCACATCGGTGCTGGTGGCGTTGCCCGAACCGAACGCGGTGGTGTTGTGGTCACCGGTGACGGCCTGGTTGCCGTTGCCGACCACGTTGCCGTCGCCCTTGATGTTGCCGTCGCCGACCTGGTTGTCGTGACCGGTGGTGACGGTGGAGTCGCGGATGTCGCCGCCGGCGGCCACGGCGCCGTCACCGGACGCGACGGTGGAGTGCACGTCGATGTTCTGGTCGAAGTTGCCGCCGTGCGTGTCGATCTGCTGGTTCGTCGAGTTGTCGACGACGGTGGAGCGGCTGTCCACGTAGTTGTTGGTCACGTAGGTGTTGAGGTAGCGCACGGCCGCCTCGTGCTCCGACTCGCCCGGCTGCGGGTGCGGCGCCGGCGGGGCGGGCGGCAGCTGGATGTGGTTGCCGCCGGTGTTGTAGTCGCGGCTGAAGTCGCCCTGCTGGTTGTCCTCGGCGAGCACCAGCGCGTCGTGCAGGTCGGCCGGGGTGACGTTGCCGGCGCCGCACGCGTCGAGGTACGCCTCCGGGTTCTGCTGGAAGGCGGCCAGCTCGGTCGGGTTGCGCAGCAGGTTCAGGATCATGTCGATCAGCGAGGTCGAGGCGGTCATGTCGCACAGCTCCTGGATGTCGTCGGATCGGGCTGCCGGTGTGATCCGGCGTTGAGGAGAAAGTTAGGGCGTTGCGCCGTTCGGGCCATCGGGGATCGTCCAGAGTCCTCGCAGCCGGCGATACGGGGTTCGGGGGAACGAAGGCTAGGGGGTCCGGGGGTGGGCGCACACCCCCCGATCGGGGTGTTCTCGCAGGTCGCCGACCTGGCGGTGCCCCCCTGCTCGCTCGAACGGGCGACGGGTCTCCCCCGACACGAGAACGCCCCCGCCCCGGGGTGACCGGGACGGGGCGCGGACGGCGCGAGGATCAGTGGACGTCGATGTTGCCCACGTGGTGCTCGCTGTTGTCGTTCACGACGCTGTGGTCGCTCTCGTCGGTGAACGAGCCGGTGGTGGTGTGCTCGCTGTTGTCGTTGGACGAGTCGTGGGTGCTCGCGTCGACTCCAACGTTGCCCGAGTCGTGGACGCTGTGGTCGCTCGAGTCGTTGAACGAGCCGTGCGTGGAGTTGTCGGTCCAGGTGTTGCCGACGCCGTGCAGCGAGTGGTCGGAGTTGTCGACCGCGGCGCTGCCGCCCGAGGCGAACGCGCCGCCGTCGCCGACGGTGAGGTCGTGGCCCACGGTGGTGCCCGCCGCGTTGCCCGAGCCGAACGCGGTGGTGTCGTGGTCGCCGGTGACGGCCAGGTTGCGGTCGCCGACGACGTCGCCGTTCCCGCTGACGTTGCCGGCCCCGACCTGGTTGTGGTCGCCCGTGGTGACCGTCGAGTCGCGGATGTCGCCGCCCGCGGCCACGGCGCCGTCACCGGACGCGACGGTGGAGTGCACGTCGATGTCCTGGTCGAAGTCGCCGCCGTGCGTGTCGATCTGCTGGTTGGTCGAGTTGTCGACCGTGGTGTGGCGGTCGTCGACGTAGTTGCTGGTGACGTAGCTGTTCAGGTACTGCATCGCCGCGTGGTGCGACTCGGCCGGCGTCGCGTAGTCGTGGTGCACCGGGGGCGGCGGCAGGTGGATCGCGTTGTGGCTGGTGCTGAAGTCCCGGCTGAAGTCCGCGGTCTGGTTGTCCTCGACCAGCACGAGTGCGTCGTGGACGTCGGCGGGGCTCAGGTGGTCGAGGCCGTACTCGTGCAGAGCGGCCTGCGGGTCGTGCGTGAACCAGTCGCGCAGGCCCGTGTTGCTGGTGAGCTGCCTGAGGAACTCCATCAGGGACATGCTCTCGGCCATGCTCTGCTCCGTCTGCTCGGGTGGATCGTCCCCGGTGCGGGGTGTTGCTCATGAACGTAGGCGAGCCCGCCCGGCGGGCCATCGGGGATCGCCCAGGGTTCGCCCCGGGGCCGTTAGGGGATCCGCGGAGCCGGGGAGCCCCGCCGCGTGCGGCGGCGGGGCTCCCCCGTCAGGCGTGGATCAGTGACCCAGCACGGTGTTGAAGCTGTGGTCGACCGAGTTGTCGTTGACGATGCTGTGGTCGCTCTCGTCGTGGAGCGTCGTGGTCGCCGTGTGCTCGCTGTTGTCGTTGCCCGAGTCGTGGGTGCTCAGGTCGAGGCTCGAGTTGTTCGAGTGGTCGACGCTGTGGTCACTCGAGTTGTTGAACGAGTCGTTGGTGGAGCTGTCGGTCCAGTGGTTGCCCACGTCGTGCTGCGAGTTGTCGGAGTTGTTCACCGCCGCGCTGCCACCGGACGCGAACGCCGCGCCGTCACCCAGGTTGACGTCGCCGTGCACGTCGGTGCTGGTGGCGTTGCCCGAGCCGAACGACGTGGTGTTGTGGCTGCCGGTCACGGCCTGGTTGTGGTCGCCGACCACGTTGCCGTCGCCCTTGACGTTGCCGTCGCCGACCTGGTTGCCGTTGCCGGTGGTGATGGTGGAGCCGGAGATGTCCCCGCCGGCGGCCACGGCACCGTCGCCCGACGCGACGACGGAGTGGACGTCGATGTTCTGGTCGAAGTTGCCGCCGTGGGTGTCGATCTGCTGGTTGGTCGAGTTGTCCACCGTGGTGTGGCGGTCGTCGATGTAGTTGTTGGTGATGTAGCGGTTGACGTACTCCGCGGCGGACTCGTGGCCCTGCGGAGCGGGAGCGGGGTGGTGCTGCTCGTTGCCGCCCTTGTGGCTGCTGCCGAAGTCGCCACCGCCGATGTGGTTGTCGCCGGTGTCGTAGTGGCGGCTGAAGTCGGCGCTCTGGCTGTCGTCCTGCACCAGCGTCAGTGCGTCCTGCACGTCGTGCGGGCTGACGTGGTCGAGCCCGACCGACGTCAGCGCCTGCTGCGGCTCGGCGGCGAACCAGTTGCGGAAGTCCGCGTTGGTCAGCAGCTCGTGGATGAACTGCATGAGGGTCATCTGCTCGGCCATGTCTGCTCCATCGTCTCGGGGGAACGGACCGGCCCCTCGGCCGGCGCTGTGGACCGAAAGGTAGGTCCGGGGGGCCGGCGCGCCATCGGGGATCGGCCACCGTCGTCGTACGGGCCGTTCGGGGATCCGGACACGCACCGTTGGGGGAATCGCGTCCCGTCCCCCCGTTCGGGTACACGGTCTCGATCGTGGCTAACGGTCGAGCGCGATACTCCGATGGCGAGGAAGGGGCCGAAGCCGGCAACGGGGTCGGGGTTTCGGGTTTTCATCAGGGGAATGGCGGGATAGCGATGAGCTACCAGCTCGGGATCGACTTGGGCACGACGTACACCGCGGCTGCGGTGTGCCGTTCCAACGACCGCCGCTGGGTGGAGCCCGAGGTGGTCACCCTCGGCACCCGCACCGCCACCGTGCCGTCCGTCCTGTTCGTCGCGCCGGACGGGTCCGTGCTGGTCGGTGAGACGGCCGAGCGCCGCGCCGTCACCGATCCCGACCGCGTCGTCCGCGAGTTCAAGCGCCGCATCGGCGACCCCACGCCCGTCATGGTCGCCGGCACGGCCTGGGCGCCCGAGGAGCTCTCCGCGCGCATCGTGCGCTGGGTGGTGGACCAGGTCGCGCAGCGCGAGGGCGGTGCCGCCGCCGGCATCGCGGTCACGCACCCCGCGTCCTGGGGGCAGCACAAGAAGGAGCTGCTCGCCGCCGCGCTGGCCGGGCAGGGCCTCACCGTCACGTTCCTCGCCGAGCCGCAGGCCGCCGCGCTGCACTACTCCGCCAACGAGCGCATCCCCGCCGGCTCCACCATCGCCGTCTACGACCTGGGCGGCGGCACCTTCGACGCGGCCGTCGTGCGCAAGGCCGACCCCGCCTCCGCCGCGTCGGGCACGGCCGGCTTCGGGTTGCTGGGCCGCCCGGAGGGACTCGAGCGCCTCGGTGGCGTCGATTTCGACGAGGTCGTGTTCGAGCACGTCCGTGAGGGCATGCCCGCCGCGTTCACCGACCTCGACGACACCGACCCGGCGGTCCTGTCGGCCGTCGCCCGGCTGCGCCGCGACTGCACCGAGGCCAAGGAGGCGCTCTCGGCCGACACCGAGGTGTCGATCCCGGTGCTGATGCCCGCGGCCCGCGGCTCGGTGCGCCTGCACCGCAGCGAGTTCGAGTCGATGATCCGGCCGCAGGTCGAGGAGACCGTCACGGCGCTGCGCACGGCCGTCCGGTCCGCCGGCTGCGAGCCCGAGCAGCTCACCACCGTGCTGCTCGTCGGCGGCTCGTCGCGGATCCCGCTGGTGGCGCAGCTCGTCTCCGAGCAGCTGGGCCGTCCGGTCGCGGTCGACGCCGACCCCAAGAACGCCATCGCCAAGGGTGCGGCGCTGGCGATCTCCCCCAAGCCGACGGCCTCGTGGCCGGAGGTGGCGATCGCACCGGTGCCCGCCGCGGGGATCGCCGCGGGCGTCCTCGCCGGCGCCGGGATCGCCGCCGCCGCGGCGGCCGCGCCCGTCCGGCCGCCGCGCCCGCCGATGCCGGGCGGACCGGACCCGGCCCGCGTGCCCCCGGTCCAGCCCGCCGCCTACGCGTCCCGTGGGCCGGTCGGGCCGTCGCACGAGTCGGCGAACGCCCTCATGTCCGGCGGGAGCCGGCCGCCGCAGCCGAGCGGTTACCGGCCGCGCGTCAACCCCGAGCCCGTGCCCGACTGGAACTACGAGCAGGAGCCCGCGCCGCGGCGCCGCACGAACGTCGGGCTGCTGGTCGGCATCGGCGGGCTGCTCGCGGTGCTGGCCGTCGTCATCGTCGTGGTGGTGCTGTCCAACTCGGCGTCGCCGCTCGGGACGAACTTCAGCCCCGCGAGCGGAGGCTCGGTCACGTCGGAGACGACGGAGCCCGCGGCCCCGCCGGCCGTCACCACGGCGCCGCCCGCCGCGAACAACGGCTCCGGCGGAGGATCGGCGCCGTCGAAGTCCGGAGGCTCGGGCAACGGGTCGGGCAGTGGCCCGGGCAACGGCTCGGGCAGTGGTTCCGGCGGGGGCGCGAAGACCACCACCAAGCCCAACGCGGGCACCGGCGGCAGCACGGGCACCGCGCCCACCACCGGCGGTGGCACGACCAGCGCGCCGACCAGCCCGGGCACCACCGGAACGACCGGCACCACGGGCACGACCGGCACCACGGGCACGACCGGGGGCACGACCGGGGGCACGACCGGGGGCACGGGCACCACGGGCGGCACCGGTGCCGAGGGCACGGGTACGACCGGGGGCACCGGCACCACGGGCGGCACGGGCACCACGATCCCGACGGGTGGCACCACCGAAGGCGGCACCACGGGCGGCACCCCCACCGGCGGCGGCACCACCGTCGCCTCGCCGCCCCCCTCGTCCAGCCCGGCCGCCCCGCCCACGGCCGCGGGCGTCTGACCCGCGGCCCCTGATCCACCTCTGCCCCTCGGGGCGGAGGTGGCCGGGACCGGTACGGAGGGGAGCCCCGTACCGGTCCCGGTCCTCTACTCGATCGATTCATGACGGCGTTTCGCGAAGGAGTTCCCGGTGCAGGTGCGGTTGTGGGCGGCGCTCGTCGCCATGGAGGTGGCCGCGCTCGTGGTGGCGTTGTGGGCGTTCGGCTGGCCGGTGCTGCTGATCGGGGCGCCGTTGCTCGTGGCCACGCTGATCCTGGTCGTCGCGCTGCGGCTCTCGGAGGGACCGCGCCGCCGGCTGCGGGAGCACCGCGCCACCCGTTTCGACCCGGAGGCGGCGCTGCCCGGTGGCATGATGAGCGGCTTCTTCGAGCCCGCAGGCCGGTGATCCGCAGAGCCCGGCCCGACGAGGCGGGCGAGCTCGCGGCCCTCGCGGTCCGGTCCAAGGGCCACTGGCCCTACCCCGCCGCCTTCCTGGAGCGTTTCGCGCGCAGCCTCGGCCTCACCCCCGAGGTCGTGGCCGCGAACGAGGTCCACGTCCTGGAGCGCGACGGCCGGGTCCGCGGCTTCTGCACGGTGCTGCACCGCGGCGAGCGGGCCGTCCTCGACGACCTGTGGCTCGACGTCGACGAGATCGGCCGCGGCTCCGGGCGGCTGCTGTTCGACCACGCCGTGGCACTGGCGGCCGCGGCGGGGGCCCGGGTGCTGGAGTGGGACGCGGAGCCGTACGCGGTCGGCTTCTACGAGCGCATGGGCGCCACCACGGTCGGCGCAACCGACTCCCCGCTGGGCCGATCGCTGCCGGTCATGCGCCTGCCGATCCCCCCGTAGGACTGATCACACCGGCCCCATCCCGTGCCCGGACGCATCTACCGGCATGCTGGGCGGGTGCTGATCGGACTGCTCGTCGCCTTCGTCGCGATGATCCTGAACAGCACGGGTGCGCTGCTGCAGGCCGACGGCGCCCGCCGTGCCACCCGCAGCCGGCCCGTCGCGGTGCAGCCGCGCTACCTCGGCGGCATCGTCGTGGACCTCGTGGCGTGGCTGTGCGCCGTCGTCGCGCTCCGCACGTTGCCGGTGTTCGCGGTGCAGGCGGTGATCGGCGGCTCGATCGCGGTCACGGCGGTGGTCGGAGCGCGGATCAACGACACCCACCTGAGCCGGCGCACGAAGTCCGCCGTCATCGCCTGCCTGGTCGGGCTCGTCCTGGTGGCGGCGTCCGCGGGCAGCGGGCGCCCGCCGGTGGGGTCCACGCTGGTCAACGTCGTGCTGCTGGTGTCGGTTCTCGTGCTGTCGGTGGCCGTGCTGATCCTGCGCCAGTACCGCACCGCGTGGCCGCTCGCCCTGGTCGCCGGTCTCGGTTTCGGTGGCACGGCGCTCGCCGTGCGCGCGGCCCACGTGGAGATCAACGCCGACTTCTCCCCGATGGCCCTGCTGAGCCAGTGGTCGATCTACCTCGTCGTCGGGTTCTGGGCGATCGGCATGGTCGGGTACTCGGCCGCACTGGGCCGCGGCGAGGTCGGCGCCGTCACCGCCGTGTTCTCGGTGACCGAGGTGGTGCTGCCCGGTATCGTCGGCATCCTGCTGCTGGGTGACCCCATCCGGGAGGGCTGGGACTGGCCGTTCGTCGTCGGCCTGGTCATCGCGGTCGCCGGGGTGGTGGTGCTGGCCCGCACACCGGTGGAACCGCGCAGGAAGAGAGTCCGCTGATGGCCACCTTCGATCGCGACGGCGCCACCCTCCACTACGACGAGCACGGCACCGGCTTCCCGGTGCTCGCGCTCGCGCCCGGCGGGATGCGCTCGGCGGCCCGGTTCTGGGACCAGGTCCCGTGGCACCCCGTCACGCAGCTCGCCGGCTCGCACCGCGTGATCGTCATGGACCAGCGCAACGCCGGCGCGTCCACCGCCCCCGTGACGGGCACCGAGAGCTGGGCCACCTACACGGCCGACCAGCTCGCCCTGCTCGACCACCTCGGCGTCGACGAGTGCGCGGTCGTCGGGATGTGCATCGGCGGCCCGTTCGTCCTCGGCCTGCTGCAGGCGGCGCCGGAGCGCGTGGCGCGGGCCGTGGTGATCCAGTCGATCGGGCTCGACGGCAACCGCGACACGTTCCACGAGATGTTCGACCTGTGGGCCGGGGGCATCGGGGCCGACCACCCGGAGGCGTCGCCCGCCGCGTGGGCCGCCTACCGCTCGGCGATGTACGACGTCGACCACCCGCTGTTCAGCGTGCCCACGTCCTTCCTGCCGACGGTCACCGCGCCCGTGCTCGTCCTGCAGGGCGACGACGTCCACCACCCGCTCAGCGCGTCGCGCCTGATCGCCGACGGCGTGCCGGGCGCCACGTACGTCGAGCGCTGGAAGGACGACGCGCTCCCCGCCGCGCAGCGGCGGATCGCCGACTTCCTGAGCCCATGACCTGGGACGACGTGGTCGCGATCGCCGGCGGGCTGCCCGAGGCGGAGGTGTCCACCTCCTACGGCACGCCCGCGCTGAAGGTGCGGAAGAAGCTGTTCGCGCGGCTGCGCAGTGACGCCGGGGGTGCGCTGGTGCTGATGTGTCCCCTCGACGAGAAGGAGGCGCTGCTCGCCTCCGGCGACCCGGCGTACTTCACCAGCCCGCACTACGACGGCCACGGCTCGATCCTCGTCGACCTGGACCGGGTCGCCCCCGACCAGCTCGCCGAGCTCATCGAGGACGCGTGGCGCCACCGCGCCCCGGCGCGGCTGCGGGCCGCGCACGACTCCACTCGGAACGGGTGAGCTCGTAGAAGACCTCGCCGAACCCCTTGTCCACCAGCGCCCGTGCCCCCTCGGTGGCGAAGCCCCGGCCCCAGGCGGCGGTGTGCAGAACCCGGGAAACCGTTCGTAGAGGGCCGAGGTAGTAGGGCAGCGGATCGTCGCGGATGTCCTCGCGGGTCGAGGGCCGGGCGAGGTAGCGCATCACCGTGGGGTCGGAGTGCAGTGCGTGGAGCCGCTGCTCGTCGTCGGCGGTGATGCGCCGCAGCGTGAGCCGTTCGGTGGTGAGGAAGATCGTCACACGTGCAGTGTGCCGAGGAGGGCGAGGACCTGGACTCCGCGCCGGCGCTGGTGGCGGTCGGCACCACCCGGGTGACCCCGTTCTGCGGGTCGATCACCACGAGCGCCGCCGCGTGTCCGGGGTCGTCATCGGTCGGTCCTCTCGGACGTCCTCAGGTAGGAGGCCACGGCGGCGAGCACCGCCAGGCCGGCGGACACGGTGAACACGACGATCAGGCCCTGGTGGAACGGGCCCGAGATGAGGTTCGGGAAGAACTCGCGCCCGGTGAGCACCCGCATGCCCGCGGCCGGCACCCGCGCGCCGTAGGTGGTGAGCAGGTGCTCGATCGGGTTCACCCCGAGGATCGCCGCGAACAGCGACGACACCGGTGGCAGCGTCCCGATCTGCTGCGCGACGCCCAGCGGCACACCTTGCGCCACCAACCCGCCCGTCAGCGTCTGCGGGAGGGTGCCGGCCAGACCGATGATCATCAGCGAGAAGAACACGCCGATCGACAGCGACGTGCCGGAGTTCTGGAACGTCGAGCGCATCCCGGACGCCACACCGCGCTGCTCGGACGGCACGCTGCTCATGATCGACGACGAGTTGGGCGCGCCGAACATGCCCGACCCCACCCCATTGACGACGAGCAACGCCGCGAACGCCCAGTAGCGGAAGTCGATCGGCAGCAGCGCGAGCCCGACGAAGCTGGCGGCGAACACGAGCATCCCGCCGGTGGCGAGCCCGCGGGAGCCGATCCGGTCCGACAGCCAGCCCGCGGTGGGGCCGGACACGAGGAACCCCGCGGTGAGCGGCAGCAGGAAGATGCCGGCCCAGAACGGGGTGTCGGCGTAGTCGTAGCCGTGCAGGGGCAGCCAGATCCCCTGCAGCCAGATGATCAGCACGAACTGCAGGCCGCCCCGCGCGATCGACGACGCGAGCGTGGCCGCGTTGCCCGCGGTGAACGCCCGGATGCGGAACAGGCCGAGTTGGAACATGGGTTCGGCGATCCTGGTCTCGATCCTCACGAACGCCACGAGCAGCGCCATCCCGCCGACGAGCAGCGCTACCACCGGCGGGCTGGTCCAGCCCATCGCGTCGCCGCCGTGTGGTTGCAGGCCCTCGGTGATGCCGGTCAGCACCGCGCCCAGCCCTCCGGCGAAGGTGATGTTGCCCCACCAGTCGATGCGCGCGGGCCGGCGGCGGCCGTCGTCGCGGAGCCTGCGGTAGGCCCAGACCGTGCCGAAGACGCCGACCGGCACGTTGATCCAGAACACCGCGCGCCAGTCGATCGCCGCCAGCAGGCCGCCCGCCGTGAGGCCGATGAACTGCCCGGCCAGCGCCGCCACCTGGTTGATGCCCAGCGCGAAGCCGCGCTGGTCGGAGGGGAAGGCGTCGGTGAGGATCGCCGCCGAGTTGGCGGTGAGCATCGACCCGCCCACTGCCTGCACGACGCGCCAGCCGACCAGCCACAACGCGGCGCGGCCGCCGTCGAAGGGGTCGAAGGACAGCAGGATCGACGCGACGGTGAACACCGCGAAGCCGTAGTTGTAGATCCGGACCCGGCCGAACATGTCGCCCAGGCGCCCGAGCGTCACCACGAGCACGGCCTGCACCAGCCGGTAGCCCATCAGCATCCACAGCAGGTAGCCGACGTTGCCGGGGGCCAGCGGATCCAGGTGGATGCCGCCGAAGATCGCCGGCAGCGCGATGATGACGATCGAGCCGTCGAGCGCGGACATGAACACGGCGGCGGTGGTGTTGGCGAGGGCCACCCAGCGGTAGCGGTCCTCCGTGATGGGGGCAGCCATCTAGAGCCGGTGGGCCAGGCGCTCGATGAGTGGCGCCGCGTCCAGGAGCTGCTGCAGCTCGTCCGCGGTGAACCCCTCGGCGAGGACGGCGGCCAGGCTCTCGGTGCGCGCGGCCCGCCGGGCGCCGAGCACCGCCACCCCCTCGGCGGTGACGGAGAGGACCACGCGCCTGCCGTCGTCGGGATCGGGCCGCCGTTCGACGAGCCCCCGCGCCTCCAGCCCGCCCAGTGTCGCGCCCATCGACTGCGGGCTGATCTGTTCCTGCTTCGCCAGCGCGCTCGACGTGGCCGGCCCGCCGCGGTCGAGACGGGACAGCGCCGAGGTCTCCGGCAGCGTCAGCTCGGTGTCGTCGCGCACCTGGCGCAGGCGTCGCACGAGCAGGCCGATGCCGAAGCGCAGGGCAGACGCGACGTCGTGGGGATCGGGGGTCACACGCGAAGGCTAAACTGATAAGTCTGGACTGAGCAATTCCTACCGGGAATCGTCGCGGAGCACCGCGTAGAGGACGCCGTCGTGGTACGCGCCGTCGCGCCACTGCGCCCCGCGTGTGACGCCCTCCCGCCGGAACCCCGAGGCCTCCAGTGCCCGCTGCTCGGCGACGTTCCCGACGTCGGTGTGCGCCTCGGTGCGGTTCGCCGTCGTGTGCCGGAAGAACAGCTCCACGAGCGCCTTCTGCGCGGCGGTGCCGAGGCCGCGGCCGCGGAACTCCGGCCGCATCCAGATGCCGATCATCGGGCACCGCGACGCGCGGTTGGGCCCCCACTGCTGCCAGACCCAGCTGACGGTGCCCGCGACCTGCCCGTGCCCGTCGAGGACGGTGAGCCCGCCCTGCTCCTCCAGCTCGGCCCGTCGGGGCTCCGCCCGGGTCGTCTCGGGACCGAACTCGTCGAAGGGGCTCTCACCGCCGCCGAGCAGCGGGAGGTCGGCGGCGTCCTGGGGTCGTAGGCTGATCATGGCGCCCAGTGTGCACGTTTGGCCTGGTCCCGGCCGGGCATCCGGTTGTGGTGACCATGCTGCTACGCGCACCCGGGGTGTACCGGGCCCAGGACGACACGTCCCTCCTCGTCGACGAGCTGAACCGCGGCGGCTTCGCACCCGGACGCGCCGTGCTCGACGTCGGCACCGGCAGCGGAGCGCTGGCCGTCGCGGCCGCCCGGGCCGGTGCGTCCGCTGTGACGGCCGTCGACCTGTCCCTGCGCTCGGTGCTGACCGCCCGCGCGAACGCCCGCCTGCACGGGGCCCGCGTGACCGTCCACCAGGGCGACCTGTTCGCCCCCGTCGCGGGGCAGCTGTTCGATCTCGTGCTCACCAACCCGCCGTACGTGCCGTCCCGCGGCGGGGTGCTGCCGCGGCACCGGATCGGCCGCAGCTGGGACGGCGGCCCCGACGGCCGGATGCTGCTCGACCGGATCTGCGCCGCCGTGCCCGCGCACCTGGCGCCGGGTGGCGTGGTGCTGCTGGTGCAGTCGGAGCTCTCGGGCGAGGACGCGACCCTGGACCGGCTCGCCGACGCCGGCCTCGATGCGACCGTCCGGACGCGGGCCCGTATCCCGCTGGGCCCGGTCCTGCGCCGGCGGCTGACGGTCCTGCGCCGGGACGGCCTGATGGGTCCCGACCAGGACGACGAGGGGCTCGTCGTGATCGAGGCCCGCAGGCCGGGGTGACTCAGCCCCGCAGGCTGGACGCTCCCCGCGTCCAGCGTGCGAGGACCCGGTCGGCGAACCGGTCGGCGAGGAACTCGGCGGCCCGGATCCCGAACACGACGTCCGCCGCGAGGTGCGGCTCGGACGCCAGCAGCGGCGCGATCACGTTGCGCCGCACCACCTGCTCGTGCACCGCGTCGGCCTCCACGTGCTCGGCGTAGAACGCGATCGCCGCGTCCGGCAGCCCGAGGCGGCGGAACGCCCGCACGAGCCGGTCCGATCCGGGCGACGACGTGAGCTCGACGGCCGCGAACTGCCCGATCAGCGCCCCGCGCATCCCGCGGTGCAGCCCGCAGTAGGACATGAGGTTCACCTCGGCCAGCGTCTCGGCCGGGGCGGCGTCCAGGTGGGCGCCGTAGGCGGGATCGAGGTCGAGCGCGCGCATCATCTCCGCGAACAGCTCGCTGTGCATGCGACGGGCGTCGCCGGCGCCGTACTCGTCGTGCTCGACGGTCACCAGCCCGGCCTTCACCGCCCCGCTCAACCGGGGGATCACCCAGGCCTGGGGATCGGCCTCCTTGAGGTGGTAGAGCGAGCGGTGGGTCACGTACTCGCGCACATGCCACGGCTCCCCCGTGGTGCGCAGGTACTGCGAGAGGCCCGCCGGCTCCACGGGTTCCACCAGCAGCGCGTCCAGCTCGGCGGTCACGTCGTCACCGGGCTCGACGTCGGCGCGCAACCGGTCGAGGAACGCGTGCTCCATCGCCGCGCGGATCGTCAGGACCGCGGGGTCCCACTCGCGCTCGTCGGGGACGCCGGCGAAGCCGCGGTAGTGCAGCTCGTAGAGGCAGTAGAGGGCGAGCTGGAGGTCCTCGCCGTAGGGATCGGCCCGCTCGACCGCGGGCAGCACCGTGACGCCGGAGCGCAACGCCTCGATCACGGCGTCGGACAGCGGGCCGCGCGGGGCGGGCAGGCGGGGGTCAGCGGACACGGCGGCGGTGGCTCGTGTCGCAGAACGGGGCGTTGCGGCTGCGACGGCAGACGCACAGGGCGGTGACGCTCCGGTCGGAGCGCACCACCGTGCCGTCGGGCAGCTCCACCTCGACCGGCCCGGCGACCAGCACGGGTCCGTCGCCGGTGAGGGTCACGCGGGTCGGTCGGGGCGTCATGTCAGCGGTCGATCCCGGCGGCGTCCTTGGCGACGGCCGCGTAGCGCGTCTGGGCGGCGGAGACGACGCCCGTGCGGTCCTTGTGCTTCTCCTCGAAGGCGAGCACGGCGTTGATGTCGTCGGGCTCGGACAGCTCGCGGATGGCGGCGATGGCGTTCTGCACCGTCAGCTCCTCGTAGTTCGCGATCGGCAGCTCCTCGACGGTGAGCGTGCCGAGGTTGCGGCGGGTGCCGTGGACGGCCCCCGCGACATCGTCGGCGCCGTCGCGGTTCGCGACCTGCTCGGCGCGCCGGAGCGCGGCGTTCCGGCCGGCCACGGCCACCTCGCGGGTGCCCTCGCCGATCCGCGTGACGGTGCCGGCCACGTCCTCGACGGTGCTGCGGGCGCTCTCGCCCGTGCGGACGACGGTGTGCACGGCGCGGTTGAACCCCGCGACGGCGACGCGGGTCGGCAGGCTCGCGGCGCGGGACACGCCGCCGGCGACGCGCTGCAGCGGCGTCGGGCGCAGCGCGGACGGGCCGCCGAGCGCCTCCTCGGCCAGCACGGTGGTGATCCACTCGACGGTGGCGGTGTGGGCGGTCACGAGGTCGTCGGCGAGGCGCCGGACGTCGCCGCGTCCCACGTGCTCGGCGACGGTGCGGACGTAGCGGGCGCGGTCGAGCAGCTGGTGCTCCAGCGCGAGGTCGTTGAACAGCGCCTCCTCGACGGGCTGCGACTGCTCGAGGGTGCTGGTGAACAGCGCGACGACGGCGGACACGGCCGGGCTGACGACGTCGGGCACCGCGTCGAGGGCCTGCAGCTGGGCGACGATGCGCTGGGTGCGGCGTACGCCATTGTCGGCGTTCTGCTCGAGCTCGCGGCGGACGGCGTCGGTCCGGGCCTGCGTCACGCGGACACGGCCGACCTTCACCTCGGTGCGGGTGAGCCGCTCCAGGGCCCGGAGCTGGGTGATGAGGGTCGCGGTGTTCAGGGACTGGGGTGTACGGGTTTCGGCCACGACAGTGGGTGCCCGGTGCGGGCGGAGCTACACGGGTATCCCGGAAAGGATCTCGCGGACGTGAGCCAGCCGACACCGTGCCCCCGGGGTGGCGGACGCGTACCTGCAGACCGGCGGCCCGGTCATCCGGCCGCTGCCGTCGAGCCGTCCGACGTACTGGATCTACCACGAGATCTGGTGTCTGCTCACCGAGCCGCGGAAGCTGAGCCGGCTGCGGACCATCCTGCGTGGCAAGGACGCGATACGCGCAGGACTGCGCCACGATCGACGGCTACGAGCACCACATCGCCTACGTCACGCCGGACGGCCGGTGGCGCTTCCCCACCGATCTGGGCGTGGACGCTCTCGCTGCGGCGGTGCCGATGGCGCCGGCCGACGGGATCGCGCACGTCGTGGGGCTGGGCGTCGACGTGATGGTGCCGCACATGTTCTGCGTTCCCGGCACGACCACCTACCGGGCGCAGTTCGACGTGCCGGGCATCCCGTACGTGGGCAGCACGCCCGCCGTCACGGCGAACAAGGCGTGGGCGAAGGCGATCGTCGCGGCCGCGGGCGTCGACGTCCCGCCCGGCGAGCTGCTCCGCCCCGGCGACCGGCCGACCCTCGCCCCTCCGGCCGTGGTGAAACCGGCGGACGCCGACAACTCGCTCGGTGTCGCGCTGGTGCGCAGCCGGGAGGACTACGGGCCGGCCCTGACGGAGGCCTTCACCCACTCCCCCTCCGCGCTCGTCGAGCGGTACGTCGAGCTGGGCCGGGAGGTGCGGTGCGGCGTCCTCGTCCGGGACGGGGGGCTGGTCTGCCTCCCGCTCGAGGAGTGCGCCGTCGACGACGTCCGGGACCACGCCCACAAGATCGAACGGACCGCCGACGGTGGCCTGAGGCTGGCCGCGAAGGACACCCCGAGGGCGGGGATCGTCGACCCGTCCGACCCGGTGACCGGCCCGGTGTGGGAGGCCGCGCGGCGCTGCCACGTGGCCCTGGGTGCGCGGCACTACAGCCTCTTCGACTTCCGCATCGACGCCGGGGGTCGCCCGTGGTTCCTGGAGGCGGGCATGTACTGCTCGTTCTCCCCGAAGAGCGTGATCGCGGTGATGGCGAAGGCCGCGGGCATCGGTGTGGACGAGCTGTTCCGGACGGCACTGGCTTCGGCCCTGGCGGCCGCGTAAACCTGTTGGCGACGGCACCGACGATCGCTACGGTCGGCATGCCGTGCGAGAGACCGAGGAGGTGGTACCCGTGAACGCAGTATCGACATGGGTGCTCCCCTCCGGGGCCACGGTCGGGCGATAGGTCGTCCGGGAGCGCCGCCTGCGAGCACTCCCGAAAGGCACGACCATGCGATTCACCACCGAACAGCGCCTCGACGACGGCGTCCTCGAGCGCCGGTTCACCCTCGGCGGGATCCCCGGAATCCTGTGGACGCCGGGTTCCGTGTCCGCGCCGGCCCCGCTGATCCTGCTCGGCCACCCCGGCGGTCTGGACCGGACGTACCCCCGCCTCAGCGCCCGGGCGCGGGCCTCTGCGGCGCAGGGCTGGGCCGCGGCCACCATCGAGCTCCCCGGGAGCGGTGACCGGCCGCGTCTCACCGCGGTCGAGGAGGCCCGCGCCGACATGCGCCGGGCGCTGCGGGCCGGCGAACCGGTCGACGACGAGACCGTGGACCGGCTCGTCCTCCCACTGGTCGACCAGGCGGTCCCGGAATGGCGATCCACCCTCGACGCCCTCGTCGCGCTGCCCGGGATCGGTGGCGCGGTCGGGTTCGCGGGAGGGGTGATCGCCATCGGCGTCCGGCTGGCGGTGGTCGAGCCACGCATCTCGGCCGCCGTCCTCTTCGCCGGAAGCTTCGTGCCCCGCGCCATCCTCGAGGAGGCCCGGCAGGTCACCATCCCGCTGCTGGTCCTGCTGCAGTGGGACGACGAGGGCAACGACCGGCAGATGGCCCTGGACCTGTTCGACGCCTTCGGAACCACGGAGAAGACGTTGCACGCCAACATGGGCGGCCACACCGGCGTCCCACAGTTCGAGGGGGACGACGGGAACCGCTTCTTCGCCCGCCACCTGACCTGAGGGGCGATCATGGGCCGGCACGCGAAACCCGTCCCGGGCCTCACGTGGTCCTCGGGTGTGGAGCGGATGACGGGAATCGAACCCGCATATTCAGCTTGGGAACCAGGTTGTCACGGTGGGCCAGGGGGTCTGACCTGCGCGCGGGCCCGGTCGGACTGGGCCGTCGTTGACCGATGTTGACCGGCCTCAATGGCCCGTGAATGGCCCGCCGTGGCCCGCTGCTCGACGCACGCCGGCTGCGTTCCAAGTGCCATCCCGTCGACCTGGCGCAGCCCGACCGCGCGGACGCTCGTGGGCAGCCCTCGACGCACACCGCAGCCTGCCTTGCGGAGCTCTGCCCACGAGGGGCCGCGTGGTAGCCCTCTGGGAGGTCGTCGGGATGGCACGCCCCCATCCCGGAGACCTGCCCGCCCGGCGAGGGCATGATGTGGTCCTTCGACTGCCGGGCACCTGCCCGTCGTTCGCAATAGGCGGATTCAGCGTCGAATTGACATCAGTCCAAAGTTCGGCGGACCTGCTCCTTAACAGCCTCTAGGACGTCGACTCCGACCGCTCCCAGCGTGTTCCCTGTGAAATCCCGTGCTTCTGCCGTCCAGATCCGACGGGTTCGGATGACGGACGGCTTATCTAGGCGCATTCTCTGCCAGTCGGTGAGGACGATGTCCCCCGGGTGAGGACGGGCCACACGCGCAGCACTCCCAGTGATCATCGCAACCAGGACCGCCTGGTCAGGCGGGGTCCCGTGCGAAGCGAGTACGAGAACCGGGCGCTTCTTGTACGGCTCCGCTTCGCTGTGACTAAACGGGAAGTAGACGAGCCGCACCTCTCCTGGCGTAATCACTCGTAGGTGTCGTACACCGCATCCTCGTCGGAGTCCCAGTCCTCGGCCCACAGTCTTGATACGTACGCGCGCTCCTCGCCGTCCGTCATGACGGGATGAACCGGTATCTGGCTACTCTGGAAGCCGAACCCGTAGGTCAGAGCACGAGCCGTCAACGCCTCGGCGCCAGCTACGTATGCGTAGGCTTGGGTCCGGCTTGTGTCGACCGCGGTCGTGCTTGACGTGAACGAGGTCACAGAGAAGCGACTCGTCTCGTCCACGTATGCGTCCGTCATGCTCGCTCCTGTGCCTGATATTCCAGCTCATCGTACTTGCTGGCTAGCTCGTTCAGCGCGTTCCTGAGTTCCTCAAGCCGACTCCTCGTCAAGTAGTACCGTCCGTGAACCTGCACGGGCAGCCTGCCTTCGTAGCGCTCGGCCTGCTGACGCCGATCCTCGTCACTGCCGATGAGCACGGCCGGATCTAGATGCCCGACGGCTATGACTACTCCGTCAGGGCTCTGGCCTACGGGTATCGCTACCTGCACGAGAAACTGCGAGGCCAACTGCGTCGGGACGTGGTCGGCCTGACTCCAATCGACCCGAAGCTGCAGCTCGACGGGCTCTTGCTCGGTCACATCAAGCAGTCTGCCAGCATCGAGGGCTCCCTGTGTACCTCCGGGGAGCTAGTTGACACGCCACGTCCACATGCAGGCGCTGTCGCGCTGTCGCGCTCTTGCAGCGACCTGCCCCGGTCCGCTGAGTCCGCGTGCGCCGCCGGGGTCGGCCGGAGGCCGCACGCCCCGGCGAGCGCTTGCGCGGACACGTCGTCGAGCCCGGGGAGCGGCGCCGCCAGGCGCCGCCTTGAACAAGTATGGAAACTCTGAACACGCAGGTGGGCGACATGCGACATGCGTGGGCGACATGCGCGGCTACGAAACGTAGGGGAGTTTTGACGCTCGGGTGATGTCGTCGAGGTGGGTGATGACGGCCTCGGGATGCTGGGCCTGGAGGGCGCCGAGCTTGCCGGGCTTGTTCGCGTAGGCGACGGCGGCGACACCGGCGTGGTGTGCGGCGATGATGTCAGTGTCGGAGTCCCCGATGAGGACGCACTGCTCGGGCCTGGCCCGGTTGTCCGCGACGGCCTGACGGACCAGATGGGGGCTTGGTTTCAGGAGCGCGGGGTCTGGCTCGGTACGAGCGATCACACCTCGGATGAGGTCGTGCAGGCCGTGGGAGGTGATGAAGGCGTGGACGGCGGCGGTGGAGTTGTTGCTGACCACGGTGCTGCCGTGCCCGCTGTCTCGGAGTGCGGCGAGTGCGGCGTGTAGCCCGTCGGCGATCGGAGCTGTGGAGACGGCGCGTACCTCCTCCATGCGCAACAGGGCTTCGACGCATGTCGCATCGTCAGGCCCGTTCTGGGCTGCCGCTTTGAGGACGTCGAACGGGTCGTCGACTCCGTCGAGGTCCGCGCCGAGCTGCACACCTTGGCCGCGTGCGGCCTGGGTAAGTCGACGGGCGACCTCCGGCGCACTGAGCGTCCCGCCGAACACGGCGCACATGGGGCCGTCGAAGTCGAGCAGCACAACCGGGCGCTCTGTGAGCAGGGCGGCGAGGTTCACCGGGCGGGCTCGCGGGCGACGCTGTCCCAGATGCTGTCGAACCACATGGCCGACTGGGCGATGTACTGCGATGCCATGGAGTCGGGGTCGTTGTCAGCGCTGTGGTGGAACAGGGTGGCGTCCTTGCCCATGAGGTCCCACATGGCGGTGGGCTCGTTGTCGAGCTTCACCGTGTGTTCCTGCACGGGGTAGTAGCCGAAGAATGCTTCGGCGTTGTTGATCAGGTAGAGCTTGAACAGCGGGACGGCGGGCACCACCCGGATCTCGGCGTGCGCGTCGGCGATGAGGCCGAGCTCGCCGAGCTCGTTGACAGCGTCGACGATCGCGTAGGTGTGGCGCTCCATGATTCGACCGGCCCGCTTGCGGAACGCCGGGCTGTCGGAGAGGTCATCCACCCGGGCAGGCAGAGTCCATGGGTCGTGCGGGTCGGGAACGAGGATGCGGACGTGGATCGACTCCGGGCGCAGCCGGCCGGCGCGCACCTTGTCGATGGGCTCGGCGATCGCGCCGTGCAACGTCTCGCCCGAGAACCCGGCGAAGTCGATCGAGACCTTGGGCTCCTCGAAGGCTCGTTCGAGATGCGGCCGAAGGCCGACGGGGCGTTCGGTGCGCTCGCGGACGTAGACGCCGCTCCCCTGCCTCGACACGATCAGGCCCTCGTCGCGCAGGATGCGGATGGCCTGCTGCACGGTCATGCGTGCGACGCCGTAGCGCTTCGCCAGCTCGGGCCCCGACGGCAGCTTGTCCCCCGGCTTGAACGTGCGAGTCAGGATCGCAGCACGTAGAGCGTTCGCCACCTGCTGATAGGGCGGTCGGGGGTCGTCGGGGTCGAGATCTCGCATCCGGTCACTCTACGTGCATCCCGCATAGGATTGCTAGCCAAGCTACGCAGGTTCATCCCTCCCCCTTCACATGGCTAGCCAAGCTGTGCTAGCTTGAACCTGCCTAGCCAAGCTAGAGCGGTTCCGACTGAAGGAGGAGAAGTCATGCGAGACATCCCGGTGATGCTGGACGGCTACAAGCTCACGGTAGTGGAGCCCCCGGCACCGAAGATGCGCGAGGACGCCGCGGGCAACCTCGTGCCCGCGACCACCCGTGACGGCGTGACCCAGTTCGTGGTGTCGCTGTTCGCGAAGCTGCGCACGGCACCCGGTCAGCGGGCCCCGAAGGGCGAGGAGATCAAGGTGACCCTGGAGACCGACCCCGGCGAGGGTTTCGGGGAGGACGTGCGGGTGGCGTTGGTGAACCCGCGGATCAACGCCTACCAGATCGACAACGCCGACGGCCGCTCGATCTCCGGGATCTCGTTCAAGGCCGTCGGTCTGGCCCCGGCCGGTCCGGCCCCGGCGCCGCGGGGTGAGAAGTGAGCACCCCGACGCGGCGGCTGTCGCTGAGCGTGGACGCCCACGTATGCGCCCAGACCGAGATCGAGGCCCGTATCCATCCGAGTGAGGATCGCGTGGTCATCGCGCTCAACGGGCACGGGATCTGCGACGTGCACCTCTACGCCAAGCGGGCCGAGCTGGCACGGCTGCGCGACGCAATGACCACTGCCCTGGCCGACCTCGACACCACCCGCACCGCCCTCGCCGCGGAGCTGACCGACTCGCAGGACGCTGCATAGCCCGTTCCTGCTCGACTGCTCACCCGGCCCCTTCCGGGCGCTGATCCGCTCCGAGATCTTCGGCCCGCGGTTGTTTCTTGAGAATTCTACAGTGGCTACACCCATGCCTTAAACGGCCTCGACAACCGTCGCGGCCGAACCGAATCAACTCATCCACACCGAGAGGTGATTCCCATGTGGATAACCGAATGCGAGATGTGTTCCGGGTCCGGGGCCTGCGATCCCTGTCAAGGCTACGGAATCCTGTCGGACTCGTATCTGAATGCTGGTGACGGCCCGGACTGCGACGCCTGCGACGGAAGCGGAACCTGCCCGAACTGCGCCGGAAGCGGCGACGAGATCCACGACAACTCCACCACCACCAACGTCAACGACTGCTCGGTCTCGGATGGGGCCGGCTGGAAGGCGAGTGCCTGATGACCACCACGACCCACCCCCACGCGACCCACCCCAAGACCCGGACCCACGGTGTCGCCCGGCTGGTCCGGCGCCTGGAGCGCGAGCGCCGCCACTGGACCCGCCCCAACCGCGACACCGCCGAGATCCCGACGGAGATGGCGTGGCGGGCCGGGGTCGCCGAAGGGCTGCGGCTGGCCCAGACCGCGATCCGGAAGGGGGTCTGAGCTCATGGCCACGATGACCTCCACCGCTGGTAGCGCGGTGCGCAGCACGAGGCAGTGGGCCCGCCAGCGCGCGGACAAGCGGGCCCTGGCCCCCGGTTCGGGGAGTTCTGGGCCGCCCTGCAACACGTGGGCGATGTCCTGGCGGAGGCGGAGAAGTTGGCGAAGAACGCTGATGACAACGCCTGGACCAACCGAAACACCCGGCACTGGAACATCGCCACCTCCGACGAGGTGAAGTCCGCGGTCAAGGGCTGCCGCTCCTCGCTGCGAATCATGTCCGCCCAGGCGAAGCGGTTCGAACCGGAGCTGATCCTCAAAGACTGGAGACGCTGATGTCGAATGCGGACCGGATGATCGAAGACCTCGACTCCGCCATGCGTCAACTCCGCGAGGCAATGCGCGGTATCCCGATCCGGCGGGGTTCGTTCAAACGCACTCACGACAACCTGGCCCGGGATATCGCGAAGGCGGCCACCATGATGGACGCCGCCCGGCCGGTACTCCGCAAGAACTAGCTCCACCCGCGCCACTCGCTGCACCCGCAATTGTCGGGCCGGGACGCACGATTCCATTCGCTCTGCGTCCCGGCCCGTTCCATGCCCAAATCAATCTCTCTCGAAGGAAATGCCATGTCTCTCATGACCTCGAAGACCCGCCACCCGCGCGGCGGCACGGTTGCTGCCCGGCCCTCGACCCGCTCGACCGGCGCGGAGATCCGCGCCTTGGCGTGGCTGATGCGGCACCCGCTGTTCCTGCTGGCCCCGGTCGCCGTGCTGGTCGCCCTGCGTCTGTCCGGACCGATTCCCCCGGCTGCGGTCCTGAGCGGCCTCGCCCTGGCCCTGATCGTCTGGTGGCGGGCGCACCCGGCCACTTACGACCGGTGGATGGCCCCGCGGGTGCGGTCGGTGTGGCGGCGCTGGACCGCCTACCGCGGCCGCCGCTGGCGCGGGGTGCTCGATGACTGCGACCTGACCCGGGAGCAGCGCCGCACCGGCACGATCCTGACCCCGCGGGTGCTGCGGGTCCGGGCGGTCACCCCGTCGATCGACACCCTGTCGGTGCGGATGGTGCGGGGGCAGGACGCCGACACCTTCACCGAACGCGCCCCCGCCCTCGCCGACGCCCTCGGCGCGCACCGGGTCGCGGTCACCCGGGCCCGGCCCGGGGTGCTGTCCATGGTGATCGAGCGGCGGATGCCGTTCCCGCACACCCTGCCCGCCACCCCGATCCCGGCCAGCTCCGATCTGGTCGACCTGCGCGCCCTGGACATCGGCGACAACGAGCGCGGGGAGCCGTTCACGCTGTGCGTGCGCGGCAAGCACGTCCTGGTCGTCGGCGCCTCCGGCTCCGGCAAGGGCTCGCTGCTGCAAAACCAGCTCCGCGCGATGGGCCCGATGATCCGCGACGGCCTCGTGCGGCTGTGGGCCATCGACCTCAAAGGCGGCACCGAGACCGACCTCGGCGCCCCGCTCTACCACCGCTGGGCTACCACGATGGACCAGGCCGTCGCGCTGCTGACCGACTTCCGCGACTCGATGATCGACCGGCAAGCCTGGATGCGCGCCGAGAAGGTGCGCTCCTGCCCGGTCACCACCGACACCCCGCTCGAGCTGCTGGTGATCGACGAGATGGCGATGCTCACCGCCTACGGCGACCGCAGCGCCGTCCGCGAAGCCCTCCGGCTGCTCGCCGAAGTCCTCACCCAGGGCCGGGCGGCGGATCACACGGTGGCCGGCTACGTGCAGGAACCCACCAAGGACGTCGTCGACGTGCGGGATCTGTTCACCACCCGCATCTGCCTGGGCGTCACCGCTGCCTCCCACGTCGACATGGCGTTGGGCGACGGGGCGCGAGACCGGGGGGCTCTGGCCGATCAGATCCCCGGGGATGAGGCGCACGCCGGGATCGGGTTCGTCATCGACCCCATCACCCGGCTCCCGATCCGGTTTAGGGCCGGGTTCGTCACCGACCACGACATCGACGAACTTGCCGCCCGCTGCGCCCCGTACCGGCCCACCGGGCAGGTCCTCGACTTCCCCCACCACCCCACCCAGGACGACACCGACACCGAGCACGACGAGAACGGACAGGAGGACGCGTCATGAACACCCTCACCGATCACCGCACCCACGAAGTACGGCTCCTCACCGGCGTGATCGCAGTCATCTGCGCCACCGCCTGCGCCACCTCGATCGTGCCCGGCTTGGAGGACCTGATCACCCGGACGCTGATCCTCGGCGCCGTCCTCGTCGCCCTGGGGGTGCTCGCCCGGCTCGCCCTGCGCTGGCTGCGGGAGCGGCGCGAGGACCGGGAGGACGCGCTCACGGCGGCGATCTGGCGGGCCGAGCACGACGCCTCCCACGTCGCCCTACCGACCGCGGCCGACCGGCCCGCCGACCTGCGTCGCCTGCACATGGTCGGCCGGGGCACGGGAGAGGTGGCGTGATGTGGGACGTCACCGGGTGGGCCGCCGCGACCTGGCTCAAAACCACCCTCGCCCTCGCCGTCCTCGTAGCCGGTTCCTGGCTGTGGCTCGGCGCCTCCTCCGGGCTGTTCGTGCTCATCTGCCTCGGCGCCGCCCTGGCCGAGACCCATGTGACCCGCCAACTGGTCCGCGAGTGGACCCATGAGGCCACGTTGCGGTGGTGGTGGCGATGACCACCACCGGCCCCGGCGGGCAGCTCGACCTATTCGGCAACGCCAGCCCCGCCGACCCTTCCCCTTCCCCGTCCTCGGGTTCGGGTCGGCGGGGCGGGCCGGAGACCAACGATGTCGACCTCGTCCGGCATGTGGCCGGGAACGCCACCCGCGGGCTGTACCTGCTCGTCGGACGCGGGGAACGGGTCTACGCCCGCGCCGACGGACCCGACAGCGACCACGTGGTCCGCGTGCCGCGCTACGAGGAAGACGCCGTGCACCAACTCCTCGCCCGGTCCTGGCTGTCCCGGGGCGGCACCCATCCCGTCCGCTGCGGCGCCGCCTCGCTCCAGGGGACCGCGGCCCTGGCCCCGAAGGCCACCCGCACCCGTGTGGCCCGGTGGGAACACCTGGCCCGACCGGCGAACTGGAGCTCCGACACCAGGAAGGCCCACCGATGACCACCCCCATCCCCGCCGCTGCGGTCGAGCTGGACGCCACCGCGTTGGCCGTGCTGCGCCGCGCCGCACGCGCCGGCTACGCCCTGATCGGCCCGCACGACCGCATCTGCCGCCTGGACATCTCGACACCGTCCCGACCGCAGGTGGTCGAGATCGGACACGACGAACACGACACCGTCCACGCCCTCACCGTCGCCGGACTGCTGCACCTCGCCGACACCTTCCCGATCACCGACCACGGCCACACCCGCCGCGCCCACGGCCTGCGCCTGACCCGCCACGGCCGCCGAGCCCTCGACACCCAGGAGCGCCGATGACCACCACCCTCACCCCGACCTCCGACTATCTGGTCTCCTCCCGGCTGCGCTCCACCGGCTACCCCGCCTGGCGGGCCCAAGTCGAGGCCACCCGAGGCTGCGCCGCACCCATCCACCTGCGCGGCGCCTCGGCCGTCCTCGACCGCGACGGCGCGGTCCTGCTGGAACGCTCCGGGGACGTCCTGGCCCCGTGCGGCAACCGCCGCGAGTCGGTGTGCCCGGCCTGCTCCGAGCGGTACGCCGCCGACGCCTTCCACCTCCTGCGCGCCGGGCTCGCCGGAGACGACACCAAGAACATCCCGGCCACGGTGACCGACCGGCCGCGGGCGTTCCTCACCCTGACCGCGCCCTCCTTCGGGCCCGTGCACGCCCGGAAGGTGACCCGTCGCGGGTTCGTCATCCCCTGCCGGTGCGGGGACCGCCACCACGTCGAAGACCCCCGGATCGGGACCGCGGTCGACCCGGACTCCTATGACTACGTCGGGGCGGTGCTGTGGCAGGCCCACGCCGGGGCGCTCTGGGCACGGTTCACCACCTGCCTGCGTCGCGCCCTGGCCGCCGAACTCGGCATCCGGGCACGGGAGTTCCGCGACCACGCCCGGCTCTCCTACGCGAAGGTCGCCGAGTACCAGCGGCGCGGGCTGGTGCACTTCCACGCCGTCATCCGCCTCGACGGCCCCGACGGACCCGCCGATCCCGCACCGCCTGGGCTCGACCACCACACGCTGCGGGCAGCGATCACCCGCGCCGCCACCGCCGCGGTGCTCAGCGTGGCCCGGCCCGACGGGAGCGCCCTCGACCTCGCCTGGGGTGCCCAGCTCGACCTACGCGCGGTCACCCCGTCGGCGGCCCGGCAGGTCGAGAACGAGCGCGGCGAGATGACCGACGCCGCCCTGGCCGGCTACATCGCCAAGTACGCCACCAAGGGCACCGGGGCCACCGACGGTGCGGACCGGCCGATCCGCGACCTCGACCATGTCCAGTACCTCGACGTCTCACCCCATCACCGACGGATGATCGAAACCATCTGGCACCTCGGCGGTCTCGACGCCTACGAGGCGCTGAACCTGCGCCGGTGGGCGCACATGCTCGGGTTCCGCGGGCACTTCATGACCAAGTCCCAGCGCTACTCCACCACCTTCCGCGCCCTCCGGGCTGACCGGCGGCTCTGGCGGTTGCGGGCCGAACTGGACGCCCTCGACACCGCCAGCAACGACTCCGACCGCATCCCGATCGACCTCGACTCGGTGACGGTGATCAACGACTGGGTGCCCGTCCATTTCGGGCACCGCGACGACGGCGAACGCGAACTCGCCGCCGCCATCGCCGAACGCCACCAGCAACAGCGGCGGAGCAAGATCGACACCAGGAGAGCAGCGTCATGACCACTCCGCTTCGCGCCTCCGGCTCCTACCTGACGGTCCCGGAGTCGGCCGCGTACCTCAACACGTCCCATCGGTTCGTCCGGCGCCTCGTCGCGGAACGACGGATCGCCTTCCACAAGGTCGGTGCCCACGTCCGCATCGCGGTGGTGGACCTGGAGACTTTCGTCCAGGCGGGCCGCGTCGAGGCCGTCACGGCGTCCTCTGTGCTGCGCGACCTGCAGGGGGTGGCGTAGATGGCCAACAAGCCCGGACACCGACGTTTCGGCAACGTGCGGCTGCGCGAGTCCGGCCGCTGGCAGGCTCGCTACCCGGGGCCGGACGGTCGGCTCCGCCCGGCGCCGATGACGTTCGCGACCAAGCGCGACGCCGAGCAGTGGCTCACGCTCGCCGAGGCTCGGATGATCCGCGGCGACTGGATCGACCCCCAGCGCTCTGCGGTGCCGTTCGGTGCCTACGCCGAGAGGTGGATCCGGGAGCGTCCGTCGCTCCGGCCCCGGACGGTCGAGCTGTACGGCTGGCTGTTCCGCAAGCATCTGGAGCCCAAGCTCGGCACGATCAAGGTCGGTGACCTCTCGACGGCCCTGATCAGGGAGTGGCGCTCCGACCTACTCGCGGCGGGCGTGTCCCAGTCGGTGGCGGCCAAGTCCTACCGGCTGCTCCGGGCGATCCTCAACACGGCGGTGCAGGAGGACGGCCTCATCGCCCGCAACCCGTGCCGCGTGCGCGGGGCTGATCACGAGCACGCCGCCGAACGTCCGGTGCTCACCGTGGCGCAGGTCTTCCAGCTCGCCGACGCGATGCGCTACCAGCGGCTGCGAGTGATGATCCTCGTCGCGGCCTTCGCCACGCTGCGATGGGGAGAGGTGACGGCACTCCGACGCTGCGACGTCGCACCGGACGGCAGCTGGATCCGCGTCAACTTCGCCCACACGGAGGTGGTCGGACGGGGGATCGTCGTCGGCCCGCCCAAGTCACGCGCCGGGGTGCGCACGATCGCGGTGCCTACGGCGGTCCGCGGCGAGATCGTCAAGCACCTGATGGCCTACGTCGACTCGCGGCCGGATGCGCTCCTGTTCACCGGACCCCAGCACGGGCGGGCCCTGCGCCGGGCGCACTTCAACAACCTGACGAAGTGGGTCGAGACGGTACGGAAGCTCGGCGTTCCGGGGCTGCACTTCCACGACCTCCGGCACACCGGCAACCACTTCGCGGCCCAGACCGGCGCCAGCACCAAGGACCTGATGGCCCGGATGGGACACGACGACATGCGCGCCGCGCTCATCTACCAGCGCGCCACGAGCGAGGCAGACCAGCGCATCGCCGACCGGATGAGCACGCTCGTGGACGGGAAAGAGGTGCGGCGGGACCGGCCCGATGATGACGACGACGGAGTGGCCGGCGTCCTCGTACCGGCCCGCTGATTGGCCCGGCAATGGCCCGCAGGCATGAGGTGGCAGACAGCACGAAGGCCCAGCGCCGAGGGAAACATCCTCTGGCCTGGGCCTTCGTCGTGGAGCGGATGACGGGAATCGAACCCGCATATTCAGCTTGGGAAGCTGATGTTCTACCACTGAACTACATCCGCACGGCCGCTTGCGACGACCGGGAACGAGTTTAGCAGCCTGCCCTGCACGGGCGGTGGGTGCCGCTGTGCCGGCGCTCGACCGCGCCGCTGCGCAACCTGCACGGCGACATAGGGCAGATCACCCTTCGTGTTTGATGTGATCGGTTGTGTGCACCCATCAGGGTGGTTACTTGTCGATCGGTACCTGTATGTGGGAATCGGCCTCGACGGTCGTCCTTCCGGCGGTTCACACTGTCGAGGCCCCCGCAAGGCCAGCTCCCCCGGCCGCTAAGGACCCGAGCATGACGGAGTTCGACCCAGACGAGGGGTCGCTCCCGGACCAGGACCACGACCACGACGTGCTCCTGATCGCCGGCAGTCGACCCGAAGTCGCACGACTCGCCCCCGTGGCCACCGCGTTCGCCAGCGCGGATCGCATCCGTGCGCTCACCGTCGCCACCGGGCCCGATCCGATGGCCGTCCACGAGGCCTTCGAGGCCCTGGGCGTGCCCGCCGACGTCACGCGCATGCCCGGCCCGATCACGGGTGGGCATCCGGCGGCGATCGGCTCCATGCTGATGACCAACCTCGACGGGCTGCTGGTCGACCTGGACCCGTCCGCGATCATGGTCTACGGCGGCGGCATGACGGCCGCGATCGCGGCGCAGGTGGCGTTCTGGCGGCAGATCCCGGTGGTGCACCTGCAGGCGGGTGTCGCGAGCGACGACCTGCTGTGCCCGTTCCCGCAGGAGGCCAACCGGCGCATCATCGGCCAGCTGGCCTCGCTGTTCCTCACCACCGGTGGTGCCGCGCTGGGCAGCCCGATCGGACCCAACGCCATCCCGGTCGGCGACACGATGGCCGCCAACCCGCAGCCCGCCGACCTGCGCTTCGCCCGGCTGCTGCGCCGCGTCCGCACCGACGGGCCACGGCTGGTGCTGGTGGGGCTCGACCGGCCCGACTCGCTCGGCGTGCTGGCCGGGCTGCCCGACCTGCTGGAGCGCGAGCCCGACATCGAGGTCGTCCTCTACGGCGAGCTCGCCGGCCACGGGGCGGCCGCGCCGATCGCCGACCACCCCCGTGCCACGGTGGTGCGCAACCTGCCGCTCGCCGAGCTGGTCGGCCTCATCGCTGCCAGCGCGGTGCTCGTGTCCGACGATCCGGAGCTGGTCACCGACGCGCCCGGCCTCGGCACCCCGGCGGTGCTCGTCGACGGGCCGCACATCCCCGAGCCCGGTGACTCCATCCGCAGCATCCTCAGCCCGGCCGTGATGACCACGATCCGCCAGGTCCTCGCGGCCCGCGTCTCGCCGCCCGCCGAGCCGTCGGACGGGCTGGAGGCGGCGCGCGTCGAGCAGGCGGTGGCGTGGATGTTCGGGCTGTCCAACTCCCCGACGCTGGGCGGTCCGCTGCCCGGGCAGGCCGAGGAGGCGTCCGAGACAGAGCACGAGGAACGACGCCAGTAGGGTCACAGGCGTGCTGTTGTCGGACGGTGACCTGCGCAAGGAACTCGAGACCGAACGTCTGGTCATCGAGCCGTGGGACCCTGCCATGCTCCAGCCCTCGAGCGTCGACGTGCGCCTGGACCGGTTCTTCCGGGTCTTCCAGAACTCGCGCTACACCCACATCGACCCCGCGGAGCAGCAGGACGAGCTGACGACCACGGTCGAGCCCGAGGACGACGACCCGTTCGTGCTGCACCCCGGCGAGTTCGTGCTGGGCTCGACGTTCGAGAAGCTGTCGCTGCCCGACGACCTGGCCGGGCGCCTCGAGGGGAAGTCGAGCCTGGGCCGGCTCGGTCTGCTCACCCACTCCACAGCGGGCTTCATCGACCCCGGCTTCACCGGCCACATCACGCTGGAGCTCTCCAACGTCGCCAACCTGCCGATCACCCTGTGGCCCGGGATGAAGATCGGGCAGCTGTGCCTGTTCCGGCTCTCCAGCCCGTCGGAGCGCCCGTACGGCAGCGAGGGCGTCGGCTCCCGCTACCAGGGGCAGCGAGGGCCGACGCCCTCGCGGGCCCACCTGAACTTCCACCGGGTCGACACCCGGCGCTGACGCTCCTACCGCCGCGGCTCCCACCGGAACCTCCGGACGGCGAGCCGGCCGAACACCACCGACCAGAGCACCAGCCCGACGACCGCGGGCACCACCAGCGGGATGCCGGCGAACCCGGGCGACCAGGTCTGCCCGGTCATCGACAGCTGCACCAGCTGTCCGACGGCCGCGCCGGGAACGAGCGCCAGTGCCTGGAACGGCGCGATGCTCAACGGGATCACCGACGTGGCGACGGCCCCACCCAGCAGCACGAACGTCAGCGGGAGCGTCGTGATCTGCGAGCGCTCCGGGGACGGCGTGAGCACCGCCGTGGCGATCGCCGCGGTGACGACGAGCACGATCCCGCCCACGACGGCCAGCACCAGCGGCACCGCGTCGACCGGGGCGGCGGTGCGGGTGATCGCACCGAACCCGGCGAAGATCACGAGCTGGGCGATCCCGAGCAGGACGCTCGGGGTCACCGTCGCGACGAGGAGCCCCCGGTCGGACAGGCTGCTCGTGCGCATCCGCTTGAGCACCCCGTTGTGCCGGCGCGCGACCAGCACCTGCGTGGCCGTCACGTAGATCCCCATGCCCAGGACCACGCCGAGCTGCAACGCCAGGATGATCGCACCGCCGGACGGTGCGTCGTCGCCGCCGAACGAGAACGCCCAGAAGATGCCCAGGCCCAACGGCAGGAGCATGGACGAGACGGCCACCGTGCGGTTGCGCAGGACGAGCTTCGCCTCGGTGGAGGCGAGCGCGAGCACGCGACCGGTCGACGATGCGCTGGTCAGGGTGGTCATCGCTGCTCCTCCGTACGGATCGCGTGGTAGATGTCGGCGAGCGAGGCCGGGGCGGCCCTCAGGTCGGACAGCTGCACCCCTCGAGCAGCGGCCCAACCGAGGAACGCCGTCAGGTCGCCCTGCAGGTCGGTGGTGCGGACCCGGACGGCGTCCCCCTCGCGCTCGACGGTGCCCCCCAGCCACGGCAGGTCGGCGACCCCGGCGGGGAGCGTCGCGGAGAACCCCGACGGCTGCGCCGCGACGATCTCCGACAGCGTCCCCCGCACGGCCACCCGTCCGGCGTGCATGATCGCGACGCGGTCGGCGAGCGCCTCGGCCTCCTCCAGGTAGTGGGTGGTCAGCACGACCGTGCGGCCGGCCTCCTGCAGCTCGTGGATGGCATCCCAGGTGCGGCGGCGCGACTCCGGGTCCAGCCCCGTCGTCGGTTCGTCGAGGACGACGAGCTCGGGCGACCCCCACACCGCCATAGCGAGGTCGAGGCGCCGCTTCTCCCCGCCCGACAGCTTCCCGACGGGCGTGCCGCGCTTCCCGCCCAGCTCGAAGCGCTCCAGCAGCCGCTCGGGACGGTCCGGCCGCTCCACGAGCTTCTGCCACAGCTGCAGCGTCTCCAGCACCGTCAGCTCGTCGACGAAGCCGCCCTCCTGCAGCTGCACCCCCATGCGCGGCTGCAGGGCCGACCGTTCGGTCGCGGGGTCGAGCCCCAGCACCGAGACGGTTCCGCCGGTGCGGGTGCCGAACCCCTCCAGCACCTCCAGCGTCGTGGTCTTGCCCGCGCCGTTCGTGCCGAGCAGGGCGAAGACCTCCCCGCGCCGGACGTCGAGGTCGATGCCGGCGACGGCGGTGAACCCGCCGTAGCGGACCTGGAGCCCACGCACCTCGATCGCGAGCGACGTGTCCGTCCCGGGTGCGCCCGGCGGCCGGTCGGTGGTCGTCTGTGTCATGGGTCCACCGTGTTCGACGGGCCCGCGTGCGCAGTAGTCGCGGCGGTCACCGGTCCGCATGACAGCTGTCATCGGTGTCGGCCCGGCGGCACCGCGGTCGGATACCGTGCCGGTGTGGACGCATCGCCGCTGGTCGGGGCCGAGGAGCGCAAGGTCCGGGCCGCGCGCCGGTTCGGCCGCATCGGGCTGGCGATCACGATCTTCTGGCTGCTGGTGGTGCCCGCCTACGCGGTGCTGACCGGGGCCGACCTGGTGGCCCGGTGGCCGCTGACGGTGCTCTACCTGGTGGGGGTGGGCCTGCACCTGTGGCGGATCCGCTCCCACATGACGTCGCTCGGCAGGCGGGCCCCGCTCTGGTTCATGATCGTCGCACCGCTGGTCGGGCTGGCCATCACGCTGCTCGGGCTCTCGACCGGCTTGGCCGGCTTCATGTGGGCGCTGGTGGGCGGCGTGCTCGTCGGGGACGTCGTGGCGGGGCTGCGGGCGAAGTGGATCACCGTGTGGGTGCTGGCCGCCACCGCCGTCGTCCTGGGGCTCGGCTACGTGGTGAGCGCCGGCGTCGGCTACCCGCAACCGGGTCTGGTCTGGTTCGCGGCCGGGACGAGCGCCTGGTTCGTGGGCTCGATGTGGACCCTCGACGTCGAGCGGTTGTGGTGGCTCAAGGCCGTCGTCGACATGGACGACTCGCGCCGCGCCGCCGCCGAGCTCGCCACCGCCCGCGAACGGCTGCGCCTGGCCGACGACCTGCATGACATCCTCGGCCACGCGCTCGAGGTGGTGGCGTTCAAGAGCGAGCTGGCCACCCGCCTGCAGGCGGTCGACCCCGAACGCGCCCGCGCCGAGATGGACGAGGTGCAGCGCGTGGCCCGTGAGTCGCTCATCGAGGTCCGGGCGCTGGTCCGCGACACCCGCGCCACCGACCTCGTCACCGAGCTGGCCGGGGCGCGCGCGGTCCTCGGCTCCGCCGGCGTGGTGCTGCGCGTCGAGGGCGATCCCGCGACGGTCGGACGTACCGCCCGCAACGTCCTGGGGCGCGTCCTGCGCGAGGCCATGACCAACGTGCTGCGGCACGCCGAGCCCAGCCACTGCAGCATCGGGATCGAGGTGCGCGACGGGGCCGCGCGGCTGCGTGTGGTGAACGACGGCGCGCTCCCGGCCGACGGGTCCGACCCCGGCACCGGGCTGGCGGCACTGAGCCGTTACCTCGACGACCACTCCGGGCACCTCGACGCGGGTCCGGCCGCCGACGGCACCTTCCGGCTCGACGCGACGCTGCCGGTGGGTGCGCGGTGATCCGACTGGTGCTCGCGGACGACGAGTCCCTGACCCGGGGCGCCGTCGGTGCGCTGCTGGGGCTGGAGAGCGACCTCGTCGTGGTCGACGAGGCCGCCACCGGCGACGAGGCCGTCGCCCGGGTGCAGGAGCACCACCCCGACGTCGCGGTGCTGGACGTCGAGATGCCCGGCCGCGACGGCGCGGAGGTGGCCCAGTGGATCGCGGCGCACGTGCCCTCCACCCGCTGCATCATCCTGACCCGCCACGCCCGGCCGGGGGTGCTGCGCCGGGCGCTCGCGGCGGGGGCCGCCGGCTTCGTGACGAAGAGCGCACCGGCGTCGGTGCTCGCGGACGTGATCCGGCGGGTACACCGCGGCGGCCGCTACGTCGACCCCGACCTCGCCGTGACGGCGCTGATGGCCGAGGACTGCCCGCTCACCGACCGCGAGCTGGAGGTGCTGCGGCACGTCGACACCTCGGGCACGGCCGCCGACATCGCCGGCCGGGTGCACCTCTCGGCGGGCACGGTCCGCAACTACCTGTCGTCGGCGATGCAGAAGCTGGGGGTCGGCACCCGCATGGACGCGGTGCAGCAGGCCCGCGACCACGGTTGGCTCTGAGCCGATTTCACCGCGGAACGGGGTGTCGACGAGTAGCCTCGGTCGGCGATGCAACCGCCTCGTGACTCCACGCCACCGTGGCTGCCCGCCACCCGTCCGCCCGTTCCGCCGCCCGCTCCACACGAGCCGGGCGCCGTCGTGCCCGTGCCGGTGCCCGCGGCCGGTCGCGGCGCCGGCGCCGACCCGTCGCCACCTCGGCCGACGCCGTTCGGCTGGCGACGGCTGACCCGTTCCCGGAGGGGAGCGGCCGGCCTGGTCATCGCCGTGGCGGCGCTGCTGCTCTGGCCGTTCTCCGGCTGGTCCTGGATCCCCTGGGCCGCCGGGATCGGGCTGCTGATCCTGCTCCGGCTGCTGCGCCTCGACGGCCTGCTGCGCGGCTGGGTGCTGCACCTCGGCGGCGTCGTCGTGGTGGTGGGGCTGATGTACAGCACGGGGCCGTGGGCCTGGGCCCTGGCGGGGAGCATCGGGATCCTGCTGGCCGGGCTCGCCCAGCTGCCGTGGTGGAAGCTCGCGGCGGTCGGGGCGGTGCTGTGCGTGCTCTCGGGTGTCGGGTTCGGGATCTCGAGCTACCGCACGGCGGAGGAGCAACGGGAGATCGAGTCTCACATGGGCGACCCGATGCGCACCGCCCTCGGTGAGGGGCAGCCCGGCCGGGTGCTGCCCGCTCTGCTGCAGGCCGTCACCCGCGACGACGTGGACCCGATGTGCCGGCTGCTCACCCAGTCCGCCGAGGACGCGGTGCTGGCGGCCACGAAGGCGCCGGACTGCACGTCGGCCGTCGGGGTCATGAACCAGCGCGTACCGGGAGTCGTCGTGAACGAGCGGACCCTGCCGCAGCCGACGGCCGTCGCGGGCGGGTGGCGGGTCGACGGCTGCGCCACGCCATGGGCCACGGCGGCGGGACGCGACCTCGGCGTGGTCCTCATCGCCCAGAGCGACCCGTCGGTCAAACGGTTCGTCGTCTCGGGGTTCGCACCCTGCCCGTGACATGCGACAGGGGCCGCACCGGAACTCCGGTGCGGCCCCTGCTGCAGTGATCGGCTAGCTGGTGGCGTCCTCCTGCTCGGACTCCGTCGATGCGGGGGCCGAGCCGTTGCCGCCTGCGCCGTTGCTGTGCGGGTCGCCGCGCTTGACGGCGGCCAGCAGCATCTGCGACACGTCCTGGACCTCGACGTTCTCGCCGGCGCCCTCGCCCTGGGCCTGGGTGAGGCCGTCGGAGATCATGGTCTTGCAGAACGGGCAGCCGACGGCGATCGTGCCTGCCGCGGCCCCGTCACCACCGGCGGCGCCGGCGATGGTGGCGATCGCCTCCTCGGTGCGGTTGGCGTTCACCCGCTGCCCGATGCGCTCCTCCATCCACATCTGCGCGCCACCGGCGCCACAGCACATGGAACGGTCGGCGTGCCGCGGCATCTCGGTCAGCGTGGCAACCGCGCCGACCAGCTCGCGCGGCTCCTCGTAGACCTCGTTGTGGCGGCCGAGGTAGCACGGGTCGTGGTAGGTGACCGGCGCTTTCTTGTCCTCGTCCGGAGCGGCGACGGGCACGAGCTTGCCCTCGCGCACCAGCTTGTTGAGCAGCTGCGTGTGGTGGACCACCTCGTAGTGCCCGTCGAGCTGCGGGTACTCACGGCCCAGGGTGTTGAGGCAGTGCGGGCACGTTGTGATGATCTTGCGGGTGCCTGGCTCACGGCCCTCGAACACCGAGTTCAGCATCTCGACGTTCTGCTGCGCGAGCATCTGGAAGAGGAACTCGTTGCCCGAGCGGCGCGCCGGATCGCCCGTGCAGGTCTCCTCCGGGCCGAGCACCGTGTAGTTGACGCCGGCGCGGTGCAGCAGCTCCGCGGTGGCCTGCACGGTCTTCTTCGCACCGTCGTCGAACGCGCCGGCGCAGCCGATCCAGAACAGGTACTCGGTCTCGGGGGCCAGCTCGCCGTCGAACACGTTGACGGTGAAGCCGAGCTTCTTCGTCCAGTCCAGGCGCTCCTTGGCGTTCTGGCCCCAGGGGTTGCCCTTGTTCTCGAGGTTCTTGAACAGCGTGCCGAGCTCGGACGGGAACTCCGACTCGATGAGCACCTGATGGCGGCGCATGTCGACGATGTGGTCGACGTGCTCGATGTCCACCGGGCACTGCTCGACGCACGCGCCGCACGTGGTGCAGGACCACAGGACGTCGGGGTCGATGACGCCGCCCTGCTCCAGAGTGCCGACGAGCGGCCGCCCTGCCTGCTCGGGGCCGGAGCCGCGGACGCGCTCGAAACCGGACTCCGGGACGCCGTGGCCGGGGTGCGCCGTGAGACCCGCGGAGAAGTCGATGGCGCCCTCTTCGGGCATGTCCTTGCCGCCGATGATGTACGGCGCCTTCGCGAACAGGTGGTCGCGCAGGTCCATGATCACGAGCTTCGGCGAGAGCGGCTTGCCGGTGTTCCAGGCCGGGCACTGGCTCTGGCAGCGACCGCACTCGGTGCAGGTCGCGAAGTCGAGCATGCCCTTCCACGTGAAGTCCTCGACCTTGCCGCGGCCGAAGATGTCGTCCTCGCCCGGGTCCTCGAAGTCGATGAGCTTGCCGTGGCTCTCCATCGGCAGCAGCGGGCCCAGCGCCTTCGGCAGCCGCTTGGCGGCCACGTTGACCGGGGCCAGCGCGATGTGCAGGTGCTTGCTGTAGGCCACGATCACCAGGAACGCGCAGATGACCACGATGTTGAGCAGGATGAACGTGGTCTCGATGATCTCGTTGGCGTGCACGCCCAGCGGGCTGAGCGCCAGGGAGATCAGGTGCGACGCGAACGGCCAGCGCGACTGCCCGTACGGGAAGACGCCGGTGTTGACCTGCGCGCCGCGGTAGACCAGCAGCGTGACCAGCACCGCGGAGATCATCCCGAGCACGACCCAGGCCGCACGGGTGTGCGAGCCGTAGAACCGCGATCCCCGCTGCTTGCGCTCGGGCGCCTGCTGGACGCGCATCACCGCGAACACGGCGAGCGACAGCAGGATCGCGACCGCGAAGAAGTCCTCGAGGAAGCCGAGCAGCCGGCCGTGGCCGATCCACGGGAACGCGTAGTCGGCGACGAACAGCGCGCCCCACGTCTCGACGATGGTGAAGCCGAGGATGAGGAAGCCCCAGAAGGTCAGCGCGTGCGCGACGCCCGGTACGGACCACTTGAGCAGCTTGCGCTGCCCGATGACCTCCGCCAGCTGTGTCCGCAGGCGCGCGGGGATGTTCTCGTCACGGTCGCCGTTGTTGGTCGCCTGGCCCGAGCGGATGAGGGTGTAGAGCCACCAGCCGCGCCGCCCGGCGATGGCCAGGGCGATCACGGTGACCCCCAGGCCGATGATCAATCTCAGAACCACGGATGTCCTCCCAGGACTGGCCCGTGTGTGGTGGGACGCGGGCCGTTCCGCAGCAGACTAGCTGCCGCTCCTGTTCACTACCGGGGGCGTTCCGGCAGATCAGACCACAACTTACCCGCGGGTAACCGGGTTCGCGCTGTGGCGTGCCTGGAGGACGTACTACTCAATCGGTCCAGAGTATGGAAGATGTCACACGAGGGGCGTCGGTGAGTGATCAGTTGCTCTCCGTGCTGCGCCGTACGGCCGGCCGGGCGACCCTCTATGCTCGCACCGGTCAGTAATGGTCTACTCGAAGCCGAACGGCAGAGCAGACCAGATCGGGTGATCGGCCAGCCCGAGGGAGTCGGGACGCGGCAGCCTCGAGGCGGGCGACGCCTACGAGGAGGAGCCGTCATGTCCGCACCCGAGTTCCTCGTGGTCTACGCGCAGGGCCTGAGCACCAACGGTCTGCAAGGCTGGATCACCAACAACGTGGTGCCGCTCGTTCTGCTCGGCATCGCCGTCATCCTGCTGTGGATCGGTGGCCGGGGGGACAACGCCGGGGTGGCCCGGCGCAGCGTCGGCCTCATCATCGGGCTCGTCGCACTCGGTATCGCGGTGTCCGGCAACGGTCCGAAGATCGGCTCCTTCCTCGCCGGTCTCCTGACCGGGTGATCGGAGTGCTCGTCCGTACCGACGACGAGGTCTACCGCGTCGACTCCGTCTGGCTCGGCCCACCACGGGCCACGTTTCCCTGGCGCGCCAGGTACGTCAGCTACGGCGTCGGACTGCTGGTCATGATCATCGTGATGTTCGTGCAGCGGCGCATCGGCATCGGCCTGGACTTCTTCTCGGTGGCCTGGGCCCTCGTCCTGACCGTCGTCGTCACGCGGTTCCTCGGCCAGCGCATCGACTACGAGCGCCCCCTGGGGCAGGTGCTGGCCCACTTCCGGCTGGAGCTCACCGGTCCCCGTGCGCGCACGGCGGTGGGCGGTGGGGCCGTCCGGTCGGGGCACGTCCGGGTCGGTGTGCCGGCGCGGCCGAAGCCGGCCAGGCAGGCGAAGTCGGCCGCGGACGCCTGGGGGAAGCCCGCTGCGCGGGGTGCGAAGGGGCGCCGGCGTGCCACGACGTGACACCGCCGACGCTCCTGGTGGGGAGCCGCGCGGCGGTCGTCGCGGGCGCTCGCTCGCCGGGGAGTCCGGCCTGCCCAAGTACGTCCCCGACATCGCCCTGCGCTCCATCGAGGGCCACATCACCCGCACGGGCACCCAGGTCATGGCCTGGTACCGGATGGCCGCGCAGGCGTGGAGCTTCCGCAGCGACTCCCAGCGGGAGGTGCTGATCCGGCAGATCGCCGCGCAGCTCGGCGAGCTGCAGGGCCGCTGGATCCACCTGCGGGTCACCACCCGGCCCTACCCCGTGCACATGTGGGCGGAGTCGTTCGACAACAACGCGCTGGGCCGCATGCCCGACGTCGCCGGCGCGCTCGGCTGGGACGGTTTCCTGGAGGGTGAGCAACGCCACCTGATGGGCCTGTCGATGTCGGACAAGGAGGTCTTCCTCGGCATCGAGGTCTCCGGCCGCAGCATGGTCGACCGCTGGGTGGACGCCGCGGCGCCCGTCCTCGGCAAGTTCGCCCCCGCGGCCGTCCGCGCCGAGCTGGCCGCGCTGTCGTCGGAGGTGGCGCACCTCGACGAGCTGGTGGCGGGCAGCGGACTCGACGCCGTGCCGGCCGCCGTCGACGACATCGCGTGGCTCATGCACCGCTCCTGCGCGCTGGGGCTGCCCGCGCCGCGCACGCTGTCGATGGTGCCGGGCTCGGTCACCCGCTGGGAGACCGAGGACCTCGCCGCGTTCACCGACGGTGTGGAGATGTACCAGGAGCCCTACGCGCCCACCGTCAAGGTGGTCGGGCGGATCCGGTCGCAGACCGTGTCGCGCAACGTCGCCGTGCTGTCGGTGGGGCTGATGGAGGGCCTGCGCATCCCCGAGGTCGACGACCCCTGGATGCAGCACTCCGACCGGCTCCCGTTCCCGGTCGAGTGGTCCGCGCGCATGTACATCCGCCGGCCCGAGGAGGTGGCGGGCGAGCTGCAGCGCCAGATGGGCAAGGTGCGCAGCCAGATCCGGCACTACACGCACGACCACGACCTCGACCCCCCGATGTCGCTGGCGCGGCAGGCCGACCGCGTGCTGGAGGTCGAGGACGAGCTGACCTCCGGGCTCACCCAGCTCAACACCCGCCTCTACGGCTGGTGGCGCATCGCCGTCTCGGGCAAGGACGAGGCCGAGGCCATCAGCCGGGCCCAGCAGCTGCTCGACGTCTACCGGCCGAAGGTGCAGATCGAGCACCCGGAGGCGCAGTACCGCTACGCGCGCGAGTTCATCCCGGGCGAGCCGCTGGCCACCACCGCCTACCGCCGTCGCGGCTCGGTCACCTGGGCCGCCGCGGCCGTCCCCGCCGCCACCGCGAGCGTGGGCGACCGACGCGGCATCATGATCGGCGAGACCTGCACGGCCACCCGGCGCCCCGTCGCCTGGGACCCCTGGCTGGCCCAGGAGGTGCGGCGCGCGTCGGGCCTGACGGCCGTCGTCGGTGGGCTGGGATCGGGCAAGTCGTTCCTCACCGGTCTCATCGTCTACAAGACGCTGCGGTCGGGTGCCCGCTGGACCGTGCTCGACCCGTCCGGCCCGCTCGCCGAGCTGACGCGCCTGCCCGAGCTGGCGCCGTTCTCGCGGCACATCAACCTGCTGCGCGCCGACCCCGGCATCCTCAACCCCTACCGGGTGGTGGCCGAGCCGCGTCCCGAGCACTTCCTCGACGAGGAGGAGCCCGAACGGGCCTGGAGGCGTGAGCGCTCGCTGGCTGCGGCCACCCGCCGCCGGCTCGTGCTCGACGTCCTGACCGGCCTGCTGCCCTACGACATCGCCAAGATCCCGCACACGCGCATCGTGCTGCTGCGCGCCGTGCGCGAGGTGGGCGGTGCCGCCGACCGCCACCCCGGCATGGTCATCGACGTGCTGCGCCGCCACGCCCGCGACGGTGAGGAGCACGCCGGCGTCGTCGCGGACTTCCTGGAGGAGCGTCGCGAGCTGCCCCAGGCCGCGCTGCTGTTCCCCGACACCACCCGCGACGACCCGTGGGAGGCCGACCGCGACTACCGGTTGACCGTGCTGACGATGCAGGGCATGACCCTGCCGCGGCCGGGCAGCCCGCGCGACGAGTGGACCGACGGCGAGTCGCTGGCCGTCGAGCTGCTGAACCTGGCGTCGTGGCTGACGCAGCGCACGATCTACGACGCCGACCGCAACCAGCGCAAGGGCGTGGCGCTCGACGAGACCCACTTCCTCTCGCAGGTGCCCACCGGCAAGGTCCTCATCGACCGCCTCGCCCGTGACTCCCGCAAGTTCAACGTCCGCGCGCTGTTCGCCTCGCAGCTCGCGGGCGACCTGCTGCGGGTGTCCGGGTTCGCGTCGCTGGTCAACGCGGTGTTCGTCGGCCGCACCGACGACGACGAGGCCCAGTCCGACGCGCTGCGCCTGCTCAAGGTGCCCACCGGTGTCGGGTACGAGCAGATGCTCGGCACGCTCTCCCCCCGCCCGCGCCACGACGACCGCCCTGACGACACGCCGCGCCAGTTCGTGTTCGCCGACGGTCACGGCGGGGTCGAGAAGATCCGCATCGACCTCGAGGGCCCGCACCTGGAGCACGTCCGCGCGGCGCTGGACACCAACCCCGACGCCAGCCGCATCTCGGTCCGCGGGGTGCCCGCGGCTCCGGCGTCGGCGGCCGTCCGCGCACCGGACGAGCCGGCCCCGCGCAGCGCCGTGCCGATGGCGAAGGCGCCCCGCGTGGAGCGGTTCGTCGAGCTGGCCGAGGACCTCGACGAGGACGGGTTCGACGATCTCGACGACCCCGACGGCCTGCTGCGCGCACCGGTGGCGCACAACGGCAACGGCCATGGAGACGGCAACGGCAACGGGCACCTGCCGGCGGGCGCCGAGCTGCTCGACGACGAGGAGCTCGACCTCCTCGGCGACCTCGACGGCGACCTCGACGGCGACCTCGACGGCGACCTCGACCTCGACGGTGACGACCGGGCACGCGCATCCGGAGGGTCTGGTCGGTGACGGTCGAGGGCGTGCCGGCGGGGGCCGGTTGGCTGCCGGCGGTCCTGGTGCTGACGGCGGCCGTGCTGGTGGCGCTCCGGCGACGCCGGCGCCGTGACCAGGCACGTCCCCGCCGCCGTACCGCGGTGCTCGTCGTCCTCGCCCTGGTCGGCGGCTCCGTCATGCTCGGCCAGCCCGCGATGGCGCAGCCCTTCGACTGCAAGGAGGCCCCGTCGCCGGACCGCCCCGGCACCGGGCTGGTCGGCTCTCTGGATCCGCCGCGCGCCTCGGGCGGTGAGGAGGGCAGCGTCTACCGGGAGGTCGGTTACGCCGGTCTGGTGTGGTTCAACTACGACCTCGGCTGCGCGGGTGCCGCGTTCAACCCCGCCAGCACCACCGACACCTGGCTGGGCAACCAGACGCTGAACGTCGCCAAGTTCGCCGTCGGCGGCGTCAACTGGTCGCACTACCTGATCGCCGACGGCGGCGACATCCTCGCACCCCTGGACAAGATCATTTCTGAGGGTACGAAGGCCATGTACACGGCCGTCTTCACCACGTGGATCGGTCCGGCCCTCCTGCTCCTCGCCGTGTTCATGCTGGTGCTGGCGCTGCGCGGGGACCTGGCGAGACAGACGCAGCGGGCCGCGTTCGCCGTGGTCGCGCTCGTGGTCGGGTCCGCGGCCTACCTGGCCCCGGTGGACTGGTCGAAGGCCGCCGATCCGCTGCTGCTCGACGGCGTCACGCAGATGCAGGACGGGTTCCTCGGGCAGATCGGTCTGGGCAACCGCGACACCCTGCCCACCGTGCTCGTCGACCAGGTGATCTACCGGAACTGGCTGCGCGGCGAGTTCGGGGCGCCCGACGTGCCGCAGGCGCAGGAGCTCGGCCGGGACCTGCTGCGCGCGCAGACCTTCACCATCGACGAGGTCGACCAGAAGAAGGACACCTCCGCCCTCGCCGACCAGAAGAAGGCCGACTTCACGGCCATCGCCGGCAAGATGGGCGACCGCTATCCGTACTTCCAGGGCAAGTCCGGCAGCCGCGTGGGGGCCGGGGTGCTGGCGCTGGTCGAGGCCATGTGCATCGCGCTGTTCCAGCTCCTGTCCAAGGTGCTGGTGCTGGTCGCGATGCTCATGCTGCGGCTGCTGGTGATGACCGCGCCCGCCGTGGCGGTCGTCGCGGTGCTGAAGCCCGACATCCTCCCGGCACTGCTGCGCGTGGCCGGGGCGGCGATCGTGAACACGCTGGTGGTGGGCGCGCTGGCCGGCCTGCACGCGCTGCTCGTCGTCTCGCTGTTCCGGCCCGGCTCCGGCATCGACCTGTGGCTCGCCCTGCTCGTCACCGGGGTGGTCACGGTGGTGCTGTGGGCCGTGGCGCGCCCGTTCCGGCGGCTCGTGTCGATGGTCTCGCTCACCCGCGAGCAGTTCGGCGGGATCGTGCCCGGCGCGGGCACCGGCCCGATGTCGCGGGTGTGGCAGCGGATGCGTGGTGGGCCCACCGAGGACCGCCAGTCCCGCTGGTGGGACGAGCGGGCCGGCGCGGCCGCGGGCACCGACTACTCGGGTGGCGCCCGCCCGGAGTCCGAGCCCACCACCCGCGTCCAGGCCACCGCGACCCGCATCCCGCGGCAGCGGGCCGAGGTCGAGGTGCCCACCACTCCCGCGGTGTCCCAGGCGCGGCGGCAGGCGCTCCCGGCCGGCCCGAGTGGCGTCGGCGGGGGCGGGGCCCGGCCGGGCTGGGCCGAACCCGGCGAGGTCGACGACCGCGCCATCTACCGCCGCTCCGACGACGTGCCGCTGCGGCCGGGCGGGGCCCGCCCGGTGCAGGCCGAGATCGTCGACGGCGTCCCCGTCTACCGTATTTATCGGCCACGTCCGACCCAGCCGGCGTACGGCCCGCGTGGCGGGGGTAGCTGATGCCCATCCGGACCACGCGCGGCCGCGCCGCCGCCTACCGCTCGATCTGGCAGTGGCCGTTGCGGTCGCCCGCCCGGCTCGTGATCACCGTCGTCGGCGTGGTCGCGGTGGCGGTGCTGGCCGGGGCGGGCGCGGCCGCGGTCGGTGGCGGCTCGAACAACGGCGGGCTGCTCGCGTCACCCGGCCCGACCACCGTGGCCGTGGCGCCCCCGTCCGCCTCCGACCCGTCGTTCCCGTCGGGGACCTCGACCACCCCCTTCCCGACCGCGCTGCCGCCGGTGCCGGCGCTCACCCCTACCACGCTGCCGCTCGCCGAGGCCCCCGCCGCCGCGTTGCAGGTGGCGGGCCGCTGGGCCGCGGCCTGGGTCCGCCCGCCGGCCGGCACCACCCAGCAGCAGTGGCTGCAGGGGCTCAGCGCCACCACCACCGCCGAGTACCTCGGGATCCTCAACACCGTGGATCCGTCCAACATCCCGGCGACGCGGGTCACGGGCGCACCGACCGCGCTCCGCGTCTCGCCGAGGTCGGTCCAGGTCGAGGTGCCCACCGACACGGTGAAACTGCTGGTCACCGTCGTGATCTCGGACGCGGGCGACTGGCGGGTCTCCGACAGCGACCGGGCGTGACCCGTGAGGGCCCTCCGACCGCTGCGGCTGCTGCTGCCGTTCGTGGCGATCGTCGCGGCGCTGGCCCTGTTCATCGGGGTCGCGTTCGTCGCGTTCAGCGCCAGCGGCGGCACCAGCGGCGGGGCGTCCACGCTCGGAGCCTGTGACGCGTCGTCGTCCGGCGGGCTCGCGGGCGGGCATGCCGGGGTCCGGATCGGCGACCTCAGTCAGGAGCAGCGGGACAACGCCGCCACGATCATCGGCGTGGCCAAGAGCATGGGGGCGCCGCCGCGCGCGTGGCTCGTCGCACTGGCCACGGCCATGCAGGAGTCGACCCTGCGCAACGTCAACTACGGCGACCGCGACTCCCTCGGTCTGTTCCAGCAGCGGCCGTCGCAGGGCTGGGGATCGCCGGCCCAGGTCACCGACCCCGTCTACAGCACCACGATCTTCCTGCGACGGCTGATGGCGATCCCCGGCTGGGAGACCCTCCCGGTCACGGTGGCCGCCCAGGCCGTGCAGCGCTCCGGCTTCCCCGACGCCTACGCGAAGTGGGAGGGGCTGGCGTCGCAGCTGGTGTCCCAGCTGGCCGACGTCGCCGCCGTCGGCACGTCGTGCGGCACGGCCGTGCTCGCCCAGGGTGTGGCCGGAGCGGCCATCGGTTTCGCCCTCCACGAGGTGGGCAAGCCCTACGTGTGGGGCGCGACGGGCCCGAACTCCTACGACTGCTCGGGCCTGATGCTGCAGGCGTTCGCCTCGGCCGGCATCACCCTGCCCCGGGTGGCGTGGCAGCAGTACAAGGCGGGCGGGCACGTGCCCGTGCGCCAGGCCCAGGCCGGTGACCTGCTGTTCCTCGCCACCGATCCCACCGATCCGAACACCATCCACCACGTCATGCTCTACATGGGCGACAACAAGATCGTCGAGGCGCCGTACACCGGCGCCTCGGTCCGGGTGGTTCCCGCGCCGTGGAACGATCCGGAGCTGGTGCCGCTCGCCACGCGGGCCGGCACCACGCCCAACAGCGCCGCGTGAACGCAGGAGAACCGATGCCGTCCGAAACGTCCGTGCCCGCGTCGACGACGCCGGTGCAGGACTACGCCGACCGTCCCGCCCCCGGGGCCACCACCGACCACCTGGTGATCCCCCGGTCACTGGCGCAGTCGATGCCCCTGCGGTGGCAGCAGGTGTTCGTCGGGCTGCTCGCGGACCTGCACGACGCCTACGGGCACCTGCCGTGGCCGGACTACGCCGTGGTCCCGAGCCGCTGGGAGTACCTCGTCGACCTCGACGAGGAGCAGCTCGCCGCGCTGGGCTTCCACGCCGACCTCGGCCCCGACGGCGACCTCGAGTACCGCGACGGCGCTGAACGCCTGGTGGACGCGCCGGAGCGGCACCGCGTCCTGGCCCCCGTCGACGACCCGCTGCCGCCGGCGTCGGCCGGCCGCGTCGAGCCCCGGCCGAAGAAACCTCTCTGAGCCACCCGTCGTGGACGGCGGTGCCGTCCGCGAGGCGGGCCACCGGCAGGTAGGTGGGCTGGGCCGCTGATCACGATGCGGCGGCGGGCCATGATCGGTGGTTCGGGACCGACGACCGTGCTGTGCAGGGCTGCGCGTCCCCGATCGATGATCACCGGATCCGCCCCGCCGGCCCGACGCGATCGCCCTCCTCCTGTCAGCCCGACCCGCGGCGCTGCGGGGAGCGCGGATCGGCCGGGAACACATGGCCGGGGTCGCGCGTTGGGCAGGACAGATACAAGTTGAGCGGGGCACGCTCAAGGCCGGGCGAACGGCCGGAGCGGCTCCGTGCAAGACTTGAGTCGAGCAAGCGCAACACCCACAGATCTTCACGGAGGAACCACCATGGCTCGTGCGGTCGGTATCGACCTCGGAACCACCAACTCGGTCGTCGCCGTCCTCGAGGGCGGCGAGCCGACGGTCATCGCCAACTCGGAGGGTGCGCGCACCACTCCGTCGGTGGTGGCCTTCGCCCGCAACGGCGAGGTCCTCGTCGGGCAGTCGGCGAAGAACCAGGCCGTCACCAACGTCGACCGCACCATCCGCTCGGTCAAGCGCCACATCGGCACGGGCTGGAGCACGGACGACATCGACGGCAAGAAGTACTCGTCCCAGGAGATCAGCGCGCGCGTGCTGCAGAAGCTCAAGCGCGACGCCGAGGCGTACCTGGGCGAGGAGATCACGGAGGCCGTGATCACCGTTCCCGCCTACTTCGAGGACTCCCAGCGTCAGGCCACCAAGGAGGCCGGCCAGATCGCGGGCCTCAACGTGCTGCGCATCGTCAACGAGCCCACCGCGGCCGCACTCGCGTACGGCCTCGACAAGGGTGACAAGGACCAGACCATCCTCGTGTTCGACCTCGGTGGCGGCACGTTCGACGTGTCCCTGCTGGAGATCGGCGAGGGCGTCGTGGAGGTCAAGGCCACCAACGGCGACAACCACCTCGGTGGCGACGACTGGGACGAGCGGATCATCACGTGGCTCGTCGACAAGTTCAAGGCCAGCCAGGGCATCGACCTGACCAAGGACAAGATGGCCGGTCAGCGCCTGCGTGAGGCCGCGGAGAAGGCGAAGATCGAGCTGTCCTCGCAGAACAGCGCCACGATCAACCTCCCGTACATCACGGTCGACCAGGACAAGAACCCGCTGTTCCTCGACGAGACGCTGTCGCGCGCGGAGTTCCAGAAGATCACGTCCGATCTGCTCGACCGCACGCGCAACCCGTTCAACCAGGTCGTGAAGGACGCCGGCATCTCCGTCGGCCAGATCGACCACGTGGTGCTCGTCGGCGGTTCCACCCGCATGCCGGCCGTCACCGAGCTCGTCAAGGAGCTCACCGGCGGCAAGGAGCCCAACAAGGGCGTCAACCCGGACGAGGTCGTCGCCATCGGTGCCGCCCTGCAGGCCGGTGTCCTCAAGGGTGAGGTCAAGGACGTCCTGCTGCTCGACGTCACCCCGCTGTCGCTGGGCATCGAGACCAAGGGCGGCGTGATGACCAAGCTCATCGAGCGCAACACCACGATCCCCACCAAGCGGTCGGAGATCTTCACCACGGCCGACGACAACCAGCCGTCCGTGCAGATCCAGGTGTTCCAGGGTGAGCGCGAGATCGCGGCCTACAACAAGAAGCTCGGCATGTTCGAGCTGACGGGCCTGCCGCCCGCCCCCCGTGGTGTGCCGCAGATCGAGGTCTCGTTCGACATCGACGCCAACGGCATCGTCAACGTCTCGGCCAAGGACATGGGCACCGGCAAGAGCCAGGCCATGACCATCACCGGCGGATCCGGCCTGAGCAAGGACGAGATCGACCGGATGATGAAGGAGGCGGAGGCCCACGCGGACGAGGACAAGAAGCGCCGCGAGGACGCCGAGGTCCGCAACCAGGCCGAGTCGCTCGTCTACCAGACGGAGAAGTTCGTCAAGGACAACGACGAGAAGCTCCCGGCCGACGTCAAGGACGGCGTGAACTCCGCGCTGACCGAGGCGCAGGAGGCCCTGAAGGGCACCGACTCCGACGCGATCAAGGCGTCCATGGAGAAGCTGGCCACCGAGTCCCAGAAGATGGGTTCGGCGCTCTACCAGCAGCCCGGTGCCGAGGGTGCCCCCACCGCCGACGCCGGTGGGCCCACCGCTGACGCGGGTGCCGACGACGTCGTCGACGCCGAGATCGTCGACGAGGAGAAGGACAAGAAGTGAGCGACCACGACAAGCACGCCGAGAACGGTGACGGCGAGCCGGTCGTGGTCCGGGACCGGCGCCGGATCGATCCGGACACCGGTGAGGTGCGTTCTCCGTCCGACGTGGAGTCGGACGGGGGCGCCGCCCCGGCCGAGCCGGCCGGCGACCCCCGGGTCGACGCGCTCACGGCCGAGGTGGCCGAGCGCACCGCCGATCTGCAGCGGGTCTCCGCGGAGTACGCCAACTACCGGCGCCGCGTCGACCGCGACCGCGAGTCGGTGCTGGTGGGGGCCCGCGTCTCGTTCGTGTCCGAGCTCCTCACGGTGCTCGACGACCTCGACCGCGCCGAGTCCCACGGCGACCTGACCGGCGCCTTCAAGGCCGTCGCCGACAAGGTCACCTCCGTGGTGCAGAAGCTCGGCCTGGAGTCGTTCGGGCTGGAGGGCGAGCCCTTCGACCCGTCGGTGCACGAGGCCGTGCAGCACGACACGTCCGAGGCGAGCGGCAGCACCGTCGCCGTGCTGTCGGCGGTGCTCCGCCGCGGCTACCGCATCGGCGACCGCGTCCTGCGGCCGGCGATGGTCACGGTGGTCGACCGTGCCGATGCCCCCGGCTACGAGGACGCACCTGCCGACGCCACCGAGGCCTGAACCAGAAAGGAGGCGGGATGACCCAGCGCGACTGGATCGAGAAGGACTTCTACCGTGAACTGGGCGTCGCCTCCGGCGCCACCGGTGAGGAGATCAAGAAGGCGTACCGGAAGCTCGCCCGCGAGCTGCACCCGGACGCCAACCCCGGCGACCCCAAGGCCGAGGCCCGCTTCAAGTCGGTCTCCGAGGCCTACGGCGTCCTGTCCGACGACAAGAAGCGCAAGGAGTACGACGAGACGCGTGCCCTGTTCGCCGGTGGCGGCGGTGGCGGCGGCTTCGGCGGCGCCCAGGGCTTCCCGGGTGGGTTCGGGTCCGGTGCCGGCGGGCAGGGCTTCGGCGGGGGCTCGCAGGGGTTCGACATCAACGACCTGCTCGGTGGGCTGTTCGGTGGCGGCGGTGGCCGGGGCACCGCGGGGCCGAGCGCCCCGCGGTCCCAGCGCGGCGCCGACGTCGAGAGCGAGCTGCGCATCGACTTCGTCGACGCGGTCCGCGGCGCCGAGGTGCCGATCCGGCTCTCCTCGCCCGGCCGCTGTGAACGCTGCGGCGGCACGGGGTCCAAGCCGGGCACCCAGCCCCGGTCCTGCCCCACGTGCAACGGGGTCGGGCTCGTCAGCTCCAGCCAGGGGGCGTTCGCGTTCTCCGAGCCGTGCCGCGACTGCCGCGGCACGGGCCGGATCATCGACGACCCCTGCCCCGAGTGCGGCGGCGACGGCGTGAGCACGCGGATCCGCTCGCTCACCGTCCGCGTCCCGGCCGGGGTGGCCGACGGCAACAAGGTGCGTCTCAAGGGCCAGGGCGAGCCCGGCCGTGGCGGCGCACCCGCGGGGGACCTGTACGTCAGGGTCCACGTCACGCCGCACCCGCTGTTCGGTCGCTCGGAGCGCAACTCCGACGACCTGACGCTCACGGTGCCCGTCACGTTCCCGGAGCTGGCGCTGGGCACCACCCTCACGGTGCCCACGCTCGACGCGAACGTCACGCTCAAGATCCCGGCGGGCACCACGAGCGGGCGCACCTTCCGGGTGCGCGGGCGCGGTGTGCCGAAGAAGGCGAAGGCGGGTGACCTGCTCGTCACCGTCGAGGTGGCGGTGCCGGCCACGCTGGACGACGCGGCCACCGAGGCGCTGCAGGCCTACGCCGAGGCCACCAAGGGTGACGACCCGCGCGCCGACCTCCTCGGCAGCCCCCGATGACCGGCCCGTCGCTGCCGCCGGGGGCCACCTCCGACAGCCCGATCTTCGTGATCTCGGTGGCGGCGGAGCTGGCCGGGCTGCACGCGCAGACGCTGCGCAGCTACGACCGGCTGGGGCTCGTGAGCCCCGGCCGGTCGGCCGGCGGTGGGCGTCGCTACTCGGCCCGCGACATCGCCCTGCTGCGCGAGGTGCAGCGCCTCTCCCAGGAGGAGGGCGTCAACCTCGCCGGCATCAAACGCATCATCGAGCTGGAGCAGCTCGTCGACGAGCTGCGCAACCGGCTCGAGGAGATGGCGCAGGAGCTGCTGGCGTCCCGGGCCGCGGCCGAGCAGGCCACGGCCTCGGTGCACGCCTCCTACCGCCGCGACCTCGTGCCGGTCGACCGCCGCTCGGCGCTGGTGGTCTGGCGACCGAAACCGCGGGAGAAGTAGCGGCCCCGGAGAACCGCAGCTCAGTGCCGCAGGCCGGCCTGCTTGAGCAGCGGCATGACCTTCTCACCGAAGTACTTGAGCTCCTCGTTGAAGTCGATGAGCCCGAAGATCATGCCCTCCATGCCGGCCTCGTTGAGCTTGCCCAGCTCCTCGGCCACCTGCTCCGGCGTGCCGACGATCGGGTAGCCGCCCCAGCCGGCGATGAAGCGCTCCTGCATCTCCTTGACGGCGTGGTCGAACGACTGGCTCGCGCCCGAGCCGGCGATCTTGATGACGTTGCCGGCCGCGCCCCAGTCGCCCTCGTCGACGACCTGCTGGAAGGCCCGCTTCGCCTCCTCCTCGGTGTCCCGGCAGACGACGAGGCCGTAGGTCATCGCGTGGATCTCGCGCTGGTACTCCTCGCGCGCCTTCGCCTTCAGCTTCGTCGTGTAGCCCTTGATGTTCTCCAGCGTGTCCAGCGAGGCGAAGTTGAAGTCGACGTTCCGCGCGGAGAACTCGATGCCCGACGGCGAGTTGCCCGCGTTGATCAGGGCGGGCCGCGGGCCCTGGTGCGGCTTCGGGTAGGCCTCGAGCAGCTCGGCGTCGAAGTACTTCGAGTGGATGCCGAACGTGCCCTGCTCGGTCCAGAGCCTGTTGACGAAGTCGAGCCACTCCTGGCCGTAGGCGTAGCGCTCGTCGTGCTCGCGCTGCTCGGAGCCGAACATCTCCATCTCCGGCGGCACCCAGCCCATCACCATGTTCAGGGCGAAGCGGCCCCCGGAGATCCGGTCGACGGTGGTGGCCTGCTTGGCCGCGACGATCGGGTGCATCGTCGGCAGGTGCGAGGTGGCGGCGACCGCGATCCGCTCGGTGGCCTCGGCGACCCCGGCGGCCCAGGTGTAGGTCTCGAAGCAGTTGCCGTTGAAGTTCGTGGACCCGCCGAAGCCCTTCCAGCGGGCGACGGGCACCAGCACGTCGAACCCGAGCCGGTCGGCGCGCTGCGCGATCTCCTTGGTGTGCTCCCAGGTGATCTCGAAGCTGCTCGGGGCGTGGCTCATGATCAGCCCGTAGGAGCAGTTGGTGCCGAACAGGCCCAGCTTCATCTTCTGGTCGCCGAACAGCGGGTTGGTCTCGGTGCGGTCGGCCGCGGGCTGCGTCTCCGCGGCCGGGCGGGGGTCGGTGGGGGCGAGGCCGAGGCGCTCGTTGGCGGTGACGGTCATGGTGATCTCCTCTAGGTAGCTCAGCCGAGCTGGAACGGGTCGCGCGTGCCGCCGGTGAGCTCCACGAACACCGACTTGTTCTCCGTGTACTCGGCCAGCGCGTCGACGCCGTTCTCGCGGCCGATGCCGCTGGCGCCGAAGCCGCCGAAGGGCATGTTCGGCGCGATCACGCGGTAGGCGTTGATCCACACGGTGCCGGCGCGGAGCTTCCCGGCCACGCGGTGGGCGCGGTGCACGTCCTTCGTCCAGACGGCGCCGGCCAGGCCGTAGGGGGTGTCGTTCGCGAGCTTGAGCGCCTCGTCCTCGTCGGTGAAGGTGTACGCGGCGAGCACCGGCCCGAACACCTCCTCGCGGACGATCGTGTTCTCCGGCCCGACCCCGGTGACCACCGTGGGCCGCACGAACAGGCCACCGCGCTCGGCGTCGGGCTCGCCGCCGCAGGCGAACGTGGCGCCCTCGGCCGCCGCGCCCTGCAGGTAGCCGAGCACCTTCTCGTACTGCGGCCGGTTCGCGACCGGGCCCATCTCGGTCTCGGCCTCGTTGGGGTCGCCCAGCTTGATGCTGTTGGCCCGCGCCACGACCTTCTCGATCAGCTCGTCGTGCACGTCGGCGTGCACGATCAGCCGCGAGCCAGCCATGCACGTCTGGCCCGTCGCGGCGAACACGCCCGCGATCAGCCCGTTCGCGGCGGCGTCGAGGTCGGCGTCGGGGAAGACGATCTGCGGGCTCTTCCCGCCGAGCTCCAGCGTCACGCGGTTGAAGTTGGCCACCGCGGCCTGGGCGACCTTCGCCCCGGTCGCGGACGAGCCCGTGAACGCGATCTTGTCGACGCCCTGGTGCGTGGCCAGCGCCTCGCCGGTGGAGCGGTCCCAGCCGGTGACGACGTTGAGCACGCCCGCGGGCAGGCCCGCCTCGTGCAGGATCTCGGCGAACGCGACGGTGGACGCCGGCGCGTGCTCGGACGGTTTGACCACCATCGTGCAGCCCGCGGCCAGCGCCGGGGCGAGCTTGAACGTCAGCAGCAGCAGCGGGGAGTTCCACGGCGTGATGGCCCCGACGACGCCCACCGGCTCGCGCGTGGTGAACCCGAAGTAGTTGGGGTTCACCGGCGGCACGGTGCGGCCCTCGACCTTGTCGGCCAGCCCGGAGAAGTAGTAGTACCAGTTCGGCAGCGCGTTGAGCTGCCCGATCATCTCCCGGTAGAGCTTCCCGGAGTCGTTCACCTCGAGCCGGGCCAGCCGCTCGGCGTTGGCGGCGATCGCGTCGCCGCACCTGCGGATGATCGCGGCCCGTTGGAAGCCGGTCATGGCCCCCCACTCGCCCTCGAAGGCGGAACGGGCCGAGGCCACGGCCTCGTCGATGTCCTCGGGGCCGCCGTCGGCGAGCCGGGCCCACGCCGAGCCGGTGTAGGGGTTCTGGGACTCGAACGTCCGGCCGGACCGCGCGTCGACCGACTTCCCGTGGATGAAGAGCCTGAGTTCCTCGAGCTGTGCGGGTGGCGTCATCGCCCTCTCCCTCGTCGGAATCGTTGCTGCGGGCGACGCTAGGGACGGCGGCCGGACGCCGATATCCGGCGACGGCGGGCCTCGATCCGCTGAGTGCAGCGCCACGGCGTGACCACGCACGTCTGCACGCAGCGGATAGCGCGTTGCGCTCAGAGGCTGGTAGCCCGCCCCCCGGCCTGCTTAGGCTCGGGGGAGCTACCTGACACGAGGAGGTGTCGCGACGAGATGGAGGGCACACCCGATCTCGCCCGCTTCCCGGTGCTGGGCACCACGAGCCTCGACGAGGCCCGCGACGCGGTCACACGCGTCTACCTCGACCACGAGCTGACCGCGCCGAGCGACTCCATGCGCATGACGCTCAACGCCGTCTCGGACCGCCACTTCACGCTCGGGTACCTGGCCTACGGTGCGAACGCGAAGCTCGTGATGCCGCCGACGGAGGACTGCTACCACGTCAACCTCACGCTCGGCGGCCGCACCGACGCCGACCGCACCGACGGTGCCCGCGCCAGCACGCACGCGCGGCGCAGCGGGATCGTCCTCTCGCCGGAGCAGCGCAACACCGTGCGCTGGTCACCGGACGCCGAGCAGCTGATCCTCAAGATCCCCCGCACCAGCCTGGAGGGCCACCTCGGCGACCTGCTGGGCCGCCGCGTGCACGAGGTGATCGAGTTCGACTACGGCCTCGACCTGAGCACCGGGCGGGGCGGCACCCTGCTCGCGTCGGTGGAGTTCCTGGCCCGCGAGCTCGACCGTCCCGGCGGGCTCGCCGACATGCCGATCGCCCGTGAGCAGCTCGAGGCGTTCGTGATGACGCAGCTGCTGCACGCCGGGCGCCACCAGTTCGCCGACGACCTGCTCGCGCCGGTCGAGCCCGTGCGGCACGGCCGGCTCGCGCCGGTGCTGGACTACATGGAGCAGCACGCCGACGAACCGCTCACCCCGCAGGAGCTCGCCCGGGCCGGGTGCATGAGCGTCCGGACGCTGCACGCCACGTTCCAGCAGGCGCTGGGCGAGTCGCCGATGAGCTACCTGCGGCGGATCCGCCTCGACCACGTGCGGGCCGAGCTGCAGCGCAGCGACCCCACGCTCGTGCGGGTCACCGACGTGGCGATCCGCTGGGGTTTCCTGCACCAGAGCCGCTTCGCGCAGCAGTACCGCGAGCGCTTCGGCGAGCTGCCGCGCGAGACCCTGCGCGGCTACTCGGCGGCGGCCACGGGATAGCGGCCCGCCCACCGGGTTCCTATCGTCGGTGCCGTGACCCCTGCCCCCGCAACCCCTGCGCTGACCGGTGTTCGCGTCCTGGAGCTCGGCACCCTGATCGCGGGCCCGTTCTGCGGTCGGCTGCTCGCCGACCAGGGCGCCGACGTGATCAAGATCGAGGCGCCCGACCGGCCGGACCCCCTGCGTGACTGGGGCCAGGCCGAGGTCGATGGCCACCACTTCTTCTGGACCGTGCACGCCCGCAACAAGCGCTGCATCACCCTCGACCTGCGCAGCGACCGCGGACGCGAGCTGCTGCTCGAGCTCGTCGACACCGCCGACGTGGTGCTCGAGAGCTTCCGGCCCGGCACGCTGGAGAAGTGGGGCATCGGCCCGGACGTGCTGCGCGCCCGCAACCCGCGCCTCGTCGTGGCCCGCGTGTCGGGCTACGGGCAGACCGGTCCGCACAGCAGGCGCCCCGGCTACGCGTCGGTGGCCGAGGCCGTCAGCGGGATGCGCCACCTCAACGGGTTCCCGGACGGTCCGCCGCCGCGCACGGCGCTGTCGATCGGCGACTCGCTGGCCGGCATGTTCGCGATGCAGGGGGTGCTGACCGCCCTGTTCGCCCGGGACCGCGACGGCGGGCTCGGGCAGGTCGTGGACGTCTCCCTCGCCGAGTCCTGCCTGGCCCTGCTGGAGTCCACGATCCCCGACTACTCCGCCACCGGCCTCGTCCGCGGCCCGGGCGGCACCCGCCTGGAGGGGCTCGCCCCGTCCAACCTCTACCGCTGCGCCGACGACCGCTGGCTGATCATCGCGGCCAACCAGGACACGGTGTTCGCGCGCCTGTGCGCCGCGATGGGACGCGGGGAGCTCGTCGACGACCCGCGCTTCGCCACCCACACCGCGCGGGGCCGCCACCAGGACGAGATCGACGCCGTCGTGGGCGAGTGGGCCGCGCAGCACGACGCCGACGCGCTCACCGACATCCTGGAGACGGCGGGCGTGGTGGTCGGGCCGGTGAACACCGTGGCCGAGGTGGTGCAGGACCCGCAGTTCCTGGCCCGCGACATGCTCGTGGCCCACCACGACGAGGCCCTCGACGCCGACGTCCTCGGGCCGGGCGTGATACCGAAGCTGGACCGCACACCCGGCAGCGTGCGCTGGGCCGGTCCGCCGCGTCCCGGCACCCACAACACCGAGGTCTACACCGGCCTGCTCGGCTTGAGCGACGACGAGCTCGGGAAGCTCGTCGCCGACCGGATCGTCTGAGAGGGAGCCATGATCGACGTACGTGAGGTCGGCCTGCGCGACGGTCTCCAGCTGGAGCGCCCCGTCCCGCTGGAGACCAAGCTGGAGATCCTCGACGCCGTGGCCCGCACCGGCGTGCGCCGCGTCGAGGTCACCTCGTTCGTCTCGCCGACCGCGGTGCCGGCCCTGGCCGACGCCGAGCAGGTCGTCGCCGAGCTGGGCCGCTGGCCGGAGCTGGCGTTCTCGGCGCTGGTGGCGGGCTACGGGGGCGCCCGCCGGGCCGTCGCGGCGGGGTTGCCGCACCTCGAGTACGTCATCTCCGCCTCCGACGGCCACAGCCTCGCCAACGCCCGCCGCACCACCGACGAGGCGGTGGCGGCCACCGCCGACATCGCGAAGCTCGCCCACGACGCCGGCGGGCGCTGCGAAGCGATCATCGCGGTGGCGTGGGACTGCCCGTTCGACGGCCGTACCCCGGTCGAGCGCACGGTCGAGGTCGCGCGCCGGGCCGTCGAGCTCGGAGCCGACCAGCTCTGCCTCGGCGACACGATCGGCACCACCGTGCCCGGCCGGGTGGTGGAGCTGGTGGAGGCCGTCCGCGCGGCCTGCCCCGGCGTCGAGGTCGGCGTGCACTTCCACGACACGCGCGGCTCCGGCATCGCCTGCGTGCTGGCCGCCGTCCAGATCGGCGTCACGCAGATCGACGCGTCGGTCGGCGGCCTCGGCGGCTGCCCGTTCGCGCCCGGGGCCAGCGGGAACATCGCCACCGAGGAGGTCGTGTACCTGCTGGAGGAATCGGGCGTGCCCACCGGGCTCGATCTCGGCCGCGTCCTGGAGGCCGCGGCGGTCGTCGAGCGGGCGGTCGGACATCCGCTGGGGAGCAGCCTCTACCGGGCGGGCGGACCGTCCCGTCCGCTCCCCCGACCGGTCTGACCTGGGGCGACGCCGTACGCGCCGCGGTGGAACAGCAACGGGAGCCGCGCCCCGTCGGCGTCGAGGTCGTGCACGCGTCCGAGGACGATGGTGTGGTCCCCGCCGTCGTACTCCTCGGCCAGCGAGCAGTCGACCCAGGCGCACGCGCCGTCCAGGACGGGCGCCCCGGACGGGCCTGCCGCCCACGCGACCCCCGCGAACTTGTCGGTGCCCGAGCGGGCGAACGCGGCGGACAGGTCCTCGTGGTGGTCGGCCAGCACGTTCACGCAGAAGCGCCCGACCTCGCGGATCCGCGGCCACGTCGACGACGTCCGCGCGGGCGCGAAGCTGACCAGCGGCGGATCGAGGGACAGCGACGCGAAGGACTGGCACGTGAACCCGATCGGCCCGTCCGGCGTCGCCGCGGTGACCACGACGATCCCGCTGGCGAAGTGGCCCAGCACCTCCCGCATCCGCGCCGGCCCGACCGTCGCGTCCAGTGTCGCGTCATCCATGCCGACCGACGGTAGGAGCGCGTCCGGCCCTGCGATATCCGCTGCTCGCAGCGCTGCTCCGCAGCCTGCGGATAGCTCGGGGGCCGCGGCGGATCGTAGCGTCCGACCATGACAGAGCCCGGTGACATCAGCCGCCTCCCCGCCACGCGGTCCGTCCAGCAGGCCGTCGCGGCGATCGCGGCCGGCGCGATGGTCGTCGTCGTCGACGACGCCGACCGCGAGGACGAGGGCGACCTGATCCTGGCCGCCGCGACGGTCACCACCGAGCAGGTGGCGTTCGTCGTCCGACACACCACGGGCATCCTGTGCGCGCCGATGTCGGCCGAGCGTGCCGACGCGCTGCGCCTGCCGCCGATGGTCGCCGAGCGCGACAACGCCGACGCCCACGGCACGGCGTTCACCGTCACCGTCGACCACCGCGACAGCGGCACCGGTGTGGCGGCCGCCGACCGGGCGCGCACCCTGCGCGCGCTCGCCGACCCGGCCACGACCCCCGAGGAGCTGCGACGTCCGGGGCACGTCTTCCCGCTCCGGGGCCGGGACGGCGGCGTCCTGGTGCGGGCCGGGCACACCGAGGCCGCCCTGGACCTGATGGCCCTCGCCGGCCGGGGACCGGTGGCCGTCATCGGTGAGATCGTCGCCCCCGACGGATCGATGTCCCGGGGCGAGCAGCTCCGGGCGTTCGCCGCCGAGCACGGGCTGCCCGTCCTCGCCATCGCGGACCTGGTCCGCTACCGGCGCGCGACGGAGTGCCTGGTCGAGCACGTCGCCACGTCGCACATGCCCACGGTGTTCGGCGACTTCCGGGCCGTGGCCTACCGCTCCACCCTCGACGGCACCGAGCACCTCGCCATCGTCCTCGGGGACCTCGCCGCGGCGGGCGACTCCGAGCGCGGGGCTCTCGTGCGGGTGCACAGCGAGTGCCTGACCGGCGACATCCTGGGTTCGCTGCGCTGCGACTGTGGCGGCCAGCTCGAGCAGGCCCTGAAGGCGATCGCGGACGAGGGCTGCGGAGCGGTCGTGTACCTGCGGGGGCACGAGGGGCGCGGGATCGGACTGGCCCACAAGATCCGCGCGTACGCCCTGCAGGAGCAGGGCCTCGACACGGTCGACGCCAACACCGCGCAGGGCCTGCCCGTCGACTCCCGCAGCTACGGCACCGGCGCGCAGATCCTCGCCGACCTGGGCGTGCGCCGGATCCGGCTGATCACCAACAACCCCGCGAAGTACGGCGGGCTCGGCGGGCACGGGCTCCACATCGTGGACCGGGTGGCGATGCCGGCCGTCGAGAACCCGCACAACCTCCGGTACCTGCGGACCAAGCAGGACCGGATGGGCCACCAGGCCCCGGGTCAGTCCATCGTGAACGGGTCGTAGCGGATGCGGTCGAGCGGCGTGCCCGCCACCAGCATCCGGCTCACCGTGGCGCGGATCATCGACGGCGAGCCGCAGACCAGCACGTCGTGGTCGGCCCACGCCCCGTACCGGGTGACGACGTCGGCGAGGGTGCCGCGCTCGGCGCCGGACGCCGACTCGTCCTTCTCCACCACCGGGATGACGTCGAGCCACGTGTTGCTGTAGGAGAGCTTGCGCAGCGCGCCGAAGTCGTAGAGGTCCTCCCACGTGCGCCCGCCGACGAAGACCTGCGTCCTGGGCGGGTTCGGGCGGTTGGTGAGGTCCTCCAGCAGCGCCTTGACGGGCGCCGTTCCGGTGCCGCCGGCCACCATCAGCACCTCGCGGTCGGACGCGGGGTCGATGTGCATGCGGCCCATGGGCGGCCCGATCCGCCAGGTGTCACCGACGCGGGAGTGGGCCACCAGCGCCCGGCTGACCCAGCCGCTGTCGACGGCGCGGACGTGGAACTCCAGCACGCCGTCGGGGCGGGGGGCGTTGGCCGGCGACAGGTAGCGCCACAGGCGCGGGCGCTGCGGAGTCTCGACGCTGACGTACTGCCCGGCCCGGTACGGGATCGGCTCACTGGCCTGGACGGTGATGGTGGCGAGGTCCCAGCTCAGGCGCTGGTGGCCGACCACCCGGCCGAGCCACGAGGCCGGGCCGCGCTCGGCCTGGGCCGCGGTGCGCATAGCGCTGGCGACCACGCCGTACGCGTAGGTCCATGCCCCCTTGACCTCGGGGGTCCACGCGTCGCCCGAGAAGTGGCCGATGGCGGCGATCAGGGCGCCGCCGACGGCGTCGTAGTGCTGGGAGAGGACGCCGAACTTGCGGTGGTCGCGGCCCAGCTGCCGAAGGAACGGGACGAGCTCCTCGCGCTGGTCGACCATCTGCACGACGTGGACGAGCGCCCGGAGCAGCCGGCTGCGCTGTACCTCCATGTTGACGGGGAACAGGTCCCGCGTCTCCGGCGCCGTGCTGAACAGCGTGGCGTAGAAGTGCCGTCCGAGCTCCTCCGACTGCGGCTCCACGAGGGCGAAGCTGGTGCGGATGATCTCGACCAGCCCGGACGCCTTACCGCGGGACTCACCGACATCGGGAAGGTCGGCGGTGAGCAACTGTTCAGCGGTCATCGACGGCCGACTCTCTCTCCTCGGGGCGCGTGCAGGGCTCACCCAACGGGGAAGGGGCGGCCCTGACCGGTGAGCTTAGCGCGCGCCGTCGCCCCCCATGGCCACCCGGGCGTCCGGATGGCACGGTAGGGGTGTGGCCCTCCGTCGTTCCTCGCACGTCCCAGCCCCTGTCGGAGCCCGTGGTGCCGTTCGTCGCACCGTTCCCCTCGCGGCCGGTGCCGAGCCCCGTCGCTGCTCCGAACGGGTGCAACCCGGTTCGTCCGGTGAACACACTCTGCAGTGTTCATTCGGCTCAGTGGATCGCGCGAACCGTTTCTACGCCGATCAGGTCCGGGATCGGCTACTCCCTGCCATGATCGAGTTCGTGGCGAGGATGGAGATGGTGTTCGTGGCGTCCTCCGACGCGCACGGCGAGTGCGACGCGTCCCTGCGGGCCGGTCCCCCCGGGTTCCTGCAGGTCGTCGACGAGCGGACGCTCGCCTATCCCGAGTACCGCGGCAACGGGGTGCACGCGAGCCTCGGCAACATCTCGGAGAACGGCCACGTCGGGCTCCTGATGGTCGACTTCGTGGACGACCTGATCGGCCTGCACGTCAACGGCGCGGCGCGGATCGTCACCGACGAGGCGTTCCGGGCCGCCCACCGCGGTCGGCGCGTCGACGCCGTGGCGGGACCGCGGGCGGAGCGCTGGGTCGTGGTCGACGTCGAGGAGGCCTACATCCACTGCCGCAAGCACATCCCGCGCATGCAGCGGGTCACGCAGCGGCCCCCGCCGCAAGGGCGGCGACTACTTCGCCGCCAAGGGCACGCCGCCGAGCGTGCCGCGGGCGCGTCGCCGGTTCCCCAGCACCACCCATCTCGGCGCGGGCCTCTCGTCGCGCACGCTGCGCTGAGACCCAGGACCGTCACGTCCGCGTTACGTCCGCGTCACGTCCGCGTCACGTCCATGCGCACCCCCTACCCCCGCCGGCGCGCGGAGCGGACGATCCGCACCCCGAGCGTGAGCCAGCCGAGCAGGGCCAGGGCGAGCCAGACGATCACCACGAGCACCCGCAGCCCGGTCACCGCGACCACGGCGTACACCGCCAGGCACACGCCGGTGGCGATCCAGGTGAACCGCAGTGGCCCGTCGGTGCGCAGGGCGGCCCGCACCACCGGCCGCGTCCCGGCCGGCAGGTCGCACACGGTCAACCAGGCCAGCGCGGCGCTGGCCAGCAGGATCGCGGCGGCGGTGATGCGAGCGGACCAGGACGGTTCCGTGCCCGAACCGCTGAAGACCGCGATGACGGTGGCGACGGCCAGCCACATCCGCAGCCGCCACGACAGCTGCCACAGCACGGCGGTGACGGTCTGCAGCACCTGCGGCATCGACGGGTCCATCGTGCCCGCGTCGACGAGCCCCGCCAACGCGCGGGCGGGCCGGTGCGACCGGGCGTCGAGGACGGCGAGGTCGTGCCGGGCGGCGGCGTGCTGCGGGTCGAGCCGCAGCACCTCGGCGTAGGACGCGCGGGCCGTCCGCCTGTCCCCGAGATCGCTGGCGACGTCGGCCAGCAGGAAGTGGGACGCGGCGGAGTTCGGGGCGAGCGCCACGAGCCGGTGCGCCACCGTCATGGCGTCGGTGAGGCGCCCGGCCCGCTGCAGCACCCGCGCGTAGCCGGTGGCGGCGTAGGGCTCCTCCGGCGCGAGCGACACCGCGGTGTAGCCGGCCTGCACGGCCTCGTGATGGCGGCCCATGTAGGACAGCAGCAGTCCGCGGAGCCGGTGGACGCGCTCGTCCTGCGGCGCGGCGGCCGTGGCGGCGTCCGCGGCGGCGAGGCCCTCGGCGTGGCGCCCGGCGCCCAGCAGCACCGCCGCCAGCGCCACGAGCAGCGTCGCGTCCTGTGGCTCGGCCGCGAGGGCCGTACGGGCCTCCCGCTCGGCGTCGTCGAAGCGCCCGAGCTCGCGCAGGTACTCGACGCGCTGCGCGGCCGTACTCACAACTTCTTGTTCTTCCGCAGGTAGGCGGCCAGGTCGTCGTAGCTCCCGTCGGCGTTGCCGAACGCCGTGACGGTGCGGGCGGTGCTGAACCACGGCCCGGTGCTCGGCCGGATCTCGCGCACGGCCGCCTCCAGGTCGGCCGTGGTCAGCGGGCGCAGCTGCCCCGCCCGCATCGACGCTGCGAGCCCGCGTTCGGCGGCGGTGGTGCAGACGTGGGCGAGATCGGCGCCCGAGAAATGCTCCGTGGCCCGCACGATCTTGTCGACGTCGATCTGCGCCACCGGCCGGTCGCGCAGGTGGTAGCGCAGGATCGACGCGCGCGCCGCGGCGTCGGGCGGCAGCACGAGCAGCATCCGGTCGAACCGGCCCGGGCGGCGCAGCGCGTTGTCGACGTCCCACGGATGGTTGGTGGCGCCCAGCACGAACACGCCGTCTCCTGCGCCGCCGAGGGAGTCCATCTCACTGAGCAGCTGGTTGACGACGTTGCGCATGCTGGTGGAGTGCGCGAGGTGCGAGCGCTTCTGGCCCAGCGCGTCGATCTCGTCGAGGAACAGCACGCAGGGGGCGTTGCGGCGGGCGGCGTCGAAGATCTGGGAGAGGTTGCGCTCGCTGGCGCCGACGTACATGTCGAGGACGTCGGAGATGCCGACGTTGTAGAACCGTGCGCCGAGCTCGCCGGCCACGGCGCGGGCGAGGAACGTCTTGCCGCACCCGGGCGGCCCGTACAGCAGCAGGCCGCCGGCCAGGGTCTTCCCGAACGCCTTCGCCAGTTGCGGGTTGCGCATCGGGCCGAGGAACGCCAGCTCCAGGCGCTCCTTGACCTGCTCCATGCCCCCGACGTCGGCGAGCGTGACGGTGGGCCGCTCGATGTCCTCGATGGTGGGCGCGGGCGCGGGATCCTCGACGTGGGCGAACTCGGGCGGCTCGATGTCCGCCACCTGCTCCTCGGCGCTCGTCCAGTCGAACACCGGCGGCTCGGGAGTGGAGATCGCCGAGGTCAGCCGCTGGAGCAGCGCCAGCGCGGCCGGGTTCGCTGCATCATGGGTGATGGCCTGCGTGCAGTGCGCCAGGGCCTCGGGGAGGCGGCCGCGGTCGGCGAGCAGCTCCGCCACGTGCAGCCGGAGAGGCACGTCGCCGGGGGCCGCCTCGACGGCCGAGAGCAGGCTGGTGAGCAGCGCGTCGTCAGGCATCGGGTCCAGTATCCCGATCCGGTGAGATTCGGCCAGCTTGAGCGGAACACACTCAACTTTACTGACGTTGGTACGGGCAGAGAGCACGATGGAGCTCGAGAGACAACGCAGGAGGACCCACCGGTGGACTCGTTCAACCCCACCACGAAGACCCAGCAGGCCATCTCCGCCGCCGTGCAGGCGGCGGCCCTGGCCGGCAACCCCGACGTCGGGCCCACCCACCTTCTGGGAGCCCTGCTGGCCCAGGGCGACGGCATCGCCGCGCCCCTGCTGGCCGCCGTCGGCGCCGACGCGTCCGCCGTCCGCGCCGACCTGACGCAGCTGGGCAACCGGCTGCCCTCCGCCGCCGGTGCCACGGTCGGTGCCCCCCAGCTGTCCCGCGAGTCCCTCACCGCCATCCAGTCCGCCCAGCAGCTCGCCACCGAGATGGGCGACGAGTACGTCTCCACCGAGCACCTGCTCGTCGGTCTGGCGTCCGCGCCCGGTCCGGTGGCCGATCTCCTCAAGCGCCACGGCGCCACGCCCGACACGCTGCGTGAGGCGTTCAGCAAGGTCCGGGGGTCGAGCCGGGTCACGAGCCCGGATCCCGAGGGCACCTACCAGGCGCTGGAGAAGTACGGCGTCGACCTCACCGAGCGCGCGCGCAAGGGCGAGCTCGACCCCGTCATCGGGCGCGACACCGAGATCCGTCGCGTCGTGCAGGTGCTCTCGCGCCGCACGAAGAACAACCCGGTGCTGATCGGCGAGCCCGGCGTCGGCAAGACCGCCATCGTCGAGGGGCTCGCCCAGCGGGTGATCGCGGGTGACGTGCCCGAGTCGTTGCGCGGCAAGCGCGTGATCTCCCTCGACCTCGGGTCGATGGTGGCCGGCGCCAAGTACCGCGGCGAGTTCGAGGAGCGGCTCAAGGCCGTGCTCAAGGACATCACCGACTCCGAAGGCCAGGTCATCACGTTCATCGACGAGCTGCACACCATCGTCGGCGCGGGCGCGTCCGGCGAGGGTGCGATGGACGCCGGCAACATGATCAAGCCGATGCTGGCCCGCGGTGAGCTGCGGCTCGTCGGCGCCACCACGCTCGACGAGTACCGCCAGCGCATCGAGAAGGACCCCGCGCTGGAGCGCCGTTTCCAGCAGGTCTACGTGGGCGAGCCGTCCGTCGAGGACACGATCGGCATCCTGCGCGGGCTCAAGGAGCGCTACGAGGTGCACCACGGCGTCCGCATCACCGACGCCGCGCTGGTCGCCGCCGCCACGTTGTCCGACCGTTACATCACCGCGCGCTTCCTGCCCGACAAGGCCATCGACCTCGTCGACGAGGCCGGCTCGCGGCTGCGCATGGAGATCGACTCGCGGCCCGTCGAGATCGACACCGTCGAGCGTTCCGTGCGCCGGCTGGAGATCGAGGAGATGGCGCTGGCCAAGGAGTCCGACGCCGCGTCGGTCGACCGGCTGGCCGCCCTGCGCGCCGAGCTGGCCGAGAAGAAGGAGGAGCTCTCCGCGCTCACGGCCCGCTGGCAGAACGAGCGGGGCGCGATCGAGGGCGTCCGCGAGCTGAAGGAGCAGCTGGAGAACCTGCGCGGGGAGTCCGAGCGCGCCGAGCGCGACGGCGACCTGGGCAAGGCCGCCGAGCTGCGCTACGGCCGCATCCCGGAGCTGGAGAAGAAGCTCGCGGCCGCGCCGTCGTCCACGGGCGAGGACCTCATGCTCAAGGAGGAGGTCGGCCCCGACGACGTCGCCGACGTCGTCAGCGCGTGGACCGGCATCCCCGCCGGCCGCATGCTCGAGGGCGAGACGGCCAAGCTCCTGCGCATGGAGGACGAGCTCGGCAAGCGCGTCGTCGGCCAGAGCGAGGCCGTGCGGGCCGTCTCCGACGCCGTGCGCCGCGCCCGGGCGGGCATCGCCGACGAGAACCGGCCGACGGGCTCGTTCCTGTTCCTCGGCCCCACCGGCGTCGGCAAGACCGAGCTGGCCAAGGCGCTGGCGGGGTTCCTGTTCGACGACGAGCGCGCGATGGTGCGCATCGACATGAGCGAGTACTCCGAGAAGCACTCGGTCGCTCGGCTCGTCGGTGCCCCTCCCGGCTACGTCGGCTACGACCAGGGCGGCCAGCTCACCGAGGCCGTGCGGCGCCGCCCGTACACGGTGGTGCTGTTCGACGAGGTGGAGAAGGCCCACCCCGACGTCTTCGACACGCTGCTGCAGGTGCTCGACGACGGCCGGCTCACCGACGGCCAGGGCCGCACGGTCGACTTCCGCAACACGATCCTGGTGCTGACGTCGAACCTCGGCTCGCAGTCGATCACCGACCCGAGCCTGGACGACCGCGGCCGCCGCGACGCGGTGATGGCGATCGTGCAGCGGCACTTCAAGCCGGAGTTCCTCAACCGGCTCGACGACGTGGTGGTGTTCCACGCACTGTCCACGAGCGAGCTGACGCACATCGTTGACATCCAGCTCGACGTCCTGCGAGCGAGGCTCGCCAAGCGGCGCCTGACGCTGCAGGTCTCCGACGCGGGCCGCGAGTGGCTGGCGATGAACGGGTTCGACCCGGTCTACGGGGCGCGCCCGCTGCGCCGGCTGGTGCAGTCCTCCATCGGCGACCAGCTCGCCAAGGAGCTGCTGTCCGGTGACGTCCGCGAGGGCGACACGGTGCGGGTCGACCTCGATCCGAACGCGGGCGGCGGCATGGGTGGCCTGATCGTGGGCCGGGCCCTCCCGGTCACGCTGTAGCCCCAAGCCCCGCGAGTCGGGGTCTCCATGCCCGCGAGTCGGGGTCTCCGTGCGATCGAGTCGCGGTCCTGGTGCGACGTCTCTCCCGAGGCGGTTCGCATCCAGGCCGCGACTCGGTCGCATCCAGACCCCGACTCGCGCACGTTCAGGCCCCGACTCGCGGGATTGATCGTTCGGGTGATCGTGGCGTTCCCCGTGATCGGGGTGCTCCGGGTCTAGGCTCCCGCCCGTGGGCCTCTCGTCGACGACCTGGTTCGTCATCGCGGTCATCGCGCTGCTGCTCGGCGCTGCGCTGCTGTTCTTCGACCGTTCGCGCGGTGGGGGTGGCAGCTCGGTCAAGGACCGGCGCCGGTGGGCCGCCATGCGCGGATGGGAGTTCCTCGACACCGATCCGGTCCTGCCCAGCCGCTGGCGCTACGGCACCATCCACCAGGGCGGCCCGGGCGTGGCCCGCAACCTGATCAGCGGCGACGTCCCCACCCCGGACGGCCCGCGCCAGGCCTACGTGTTCGACCACGAGCAGGCGGGCCGGCTGAACTCCGTCCTCGTCGCCGTGCAGGTGCAGGGCCAGCTGCCCGCAGCCGTCGAGCTGCGGCTGCCGTCGGCCCCGCTGCCCGACGACGCCGGGCTCGACCTGCTGGAGCCCGTCGGTGAGCGCTACGCGTTCGTCTCCGACGCCGAGGCGGTCCGCCCGCTGCTCACCCCGCGACTGGCCGACGCCAGCGACGCGGTCGGCGACGACGTCGAGCTGCTGTGGGCCGAGGAGTCCTGGGTGCTGGCCACGGCCCCGCTCGACTCCACGCCCGAGCGCCTGCAGGACCTCCTCGCCGACCTCGCCGAGGTGGCCACCGCGCTGGAGCAGGGCCAGAACGCCCGCCACCGCCTGGACAAGTGAACCCGATCCCCCGCGAGCGACCGCTCCGACCCGGACACTGCCCGCGCCGCCCGTCCGCACGGCTCATTAAGGTCTAGCGATGCCCACCGCCCTGATCACCGGAGCCACCGCGGGCATCGGTGCCGCCTTCGTCCGCCGTCTCGCCGCCGACGGCCGCGATCTCGTGCTCGTCGCCCGCAACCGTGAGCGGCTCGACGCCATGGCCGCGGAGGCGCGCCGGTGCGGGGTCGACGTCGAGGTCATCTCCGCCGACCTCGCCGACCCCGGGGACCGCGCGCGGGTGGCGGCGCGGCTGTCCGACCCCGACGTCGCCCCCGTCGACCTGCTCGTCAACAACGCGGGGCTCGCGACGCACGGTGAGTTCCTCGAGATCGCCCCGGACGCACTGGCCCACCAGCTCGACGTCAACGTCGCGGCGGTGCTGCAGCTGACGAGGGCGGTGCTGCCGGGCATGGTCCACCGCGGCCGGGGGGCCGTCGTCAACGTGTCCAGCGTCGCCGGGTTCCTCCCGGGGCGCGGGTCCACCTACTCGGCGGACAAGGCGTGGGTCACCACGTTCACCGAGGGGATCGCCGCATCGCTGGCGGGCACCGGCGTGCGCGCGATGGCGCTGTGCCCCGGTTACGTCCGTACGGAGTTCCACGAGCGTGCCGGCATCGACGTCGGTGGGCGGACCGGACCGCTGTGGCTCGACGCCGCACGCCTGGTCGACGACTGCCTGGCCGACCTGGCCAAGGGAAGGACGGTGTCGGTGCCGAGCCTGCAGTACAAGGCGATCGTCGCGGTGGCGGACCTGCTGCCCCGCGCGCTGCTGCGACGGCTCGCGGCACTCGGCGGACGGGAGCGGACATGAGCGCGCACGGGGACCGCGAGGAGCTCGCGGCGCTGGTCCGGGAGCTCGGCGTGGTGCACGGCAAGGTCACGCTCTCCTCGGGGGCCGATGCCGACTACTACGTGGACCTGCGCCGCGTCACGCTGGAGCACCGGGCCGCGCCCCTGCTCGGACGCCTGCTGCGGGTGCTCACCGCCGACTGGGACTACGACGCCGTCGGCGGCCTGACGCTCGGCGCCGACCCGGTGGCCGCGGCCGTCCTGCACGCGGCGGCCGCCGAGGGCCCGGACGCCCCCCCGGTGGACGCCTTCGTGGTCCGCAAGGCCACCAAGCAGCACGGGATGCAGCGGCTCATCGAGGGCCCGGACATCAGCGGACGCCGGGTGCTGGTCGTCGAGGACACCTCCACGACCGGGGCGTCCCCGCTCACGGCCGTCCGGGCCGCACGCGACGCCGGCGCCACCGTCGTCGGCGTGGCCACCGTGGTGGACCGCGAGACCGGAGCCCGCGAGGTGATCGAGAACGAGGGCGTCCCGTACCGCGCGTTGCTCGGACTGGCGGACCTGGGATTGGGCTGATCGCCCGAGTCCGGCGCCCCCCGTCGAGACGAAACCTGCTCGCAACCGATTTGGCCCATTCCCGACGCTGGTCCGTACCGCATACTCGACCATCACGGACCGGTCACGGCGGGAGGTCGGATGGCGCTCCGAGCTGGCGGTGCACGCATCTCCACGTGGTGGGGGCTGGCGGTCGTCGCCGTCCTCCTCGCCGGGTGCGGAGCCGCACCCGAGTACACCTACGTCACGAACTCCAGTGCGCAGACGTACGTGAAGGTCCCCCGGACCTGGCAGCCGATCGACAACAAGGCCCTCGAGGGGGCGTTCGGTCTCGACCCGGCCTTCTCCGCCGCTGACCAGGGGTTCTGGATCGCCGGCTACGACGCCGACGCCGCCCCGTCGGCGGCGCACCTGCTCGGCATCGACGCCGCCGTCCCCGCGGTGCTGGTCGCGGTGAAGGACAACCCCGCGAGCACGCAGGGCCAGTTCTCGCTCGACAAGATGCGGGACCTGTTCTTCCCCGTCTCCCCCATGGGACGCCAGCAGGCCGCGGCCGATCCGACGTCCTCGGCGCTGAGCGACTTCTCGTTGTTCACCGACGACGTGCTCACCCCGGGCAAGGGCGTGCACGGCGTGCACGTCGTCTACCGGTACAGCTTCGCCGGCGGGCCGCCGCAGATGCTCGACCAGACCGTCTACGTCAACGACGACGCCAGCAAGCTCTACATGTTCTTGGTGCGGTGCTCCACGGAGTGCTACATGCAGCGCCAGAAGGAGATCAGCACCGTGGTCTCCTCCTTCACCGTGCGGGAGAAGTGATGACCACTGCGGTCGAGAGCACCCCAGCGCCCGAAGGCCTGACCCCGCCGGACGAGCCGCCCCACGGCAAGAAGGAGGCCACGCGCAAGCCCATGTCGATCTGGGCGCGCGGCCGGCTGGTCGCGCTGTTCGTGCTCGCGTGGTTCGTGATCGTCTGGGCCTCGATGGCCGACGACCCGATCCTGCCGTTCCGCGACGCCGCGATCATCCAGCTCTACGACTCGCAGTGGCTGCTGTGGCTCACCGGCGCCGAGGTCCTGCGGCAGATCCACTTCTTCGTCAGCGAGAAGTCGGCCGGCTACCACGGCTTCTGGACGCGACGGGTGTTCGGCGGCACCGACCGGGCGCTGCGCAGACGGTTCTCCGACTGGACACGCTTCCGGCTGGCCCGCGTGATCAAGGTCGTGCTCGTCCTGGTGCTGGTGGCCGTGGTCGCCGGGCAGATCCTCGAGACCTCGCCGGTGCTCGCGATCTTCCAGGCGCCCGCGCTGCTCTACCAGGCGCTGCCGATGATCGCGCAGCTCGCGTTCGCGTTCTTCTTCGTGGCGTTCCAGTTCATCGGGCTGTTCTGGCTGCTGTCCCGGGGTGGCGTGGACACCTACTACCCCGACGACATCACCACCCGCTTCAAGGACGTCTGGGGCCAGGACCACGTCGTGGACCGGGTGAAGGAGAACATCGTCTTCCTGGAGAACCCCGACGAGATCGAGGCCAAGGGCGGCTACGTGCCGTCGGGTCTACTGCTGTGGGGCCCGCCCGGCACCGGCAAGACGCTGATGGCCGAGGCCGTGGCCGGGGAGACCGGCAAGCCCTACGTGTTCGTCGACCCCGGCGCGTTCACGAACATGTTCATGGGTGTGGGCATCCTCAAGGTCAAGTCGCTGTTCCGGAAGCTGCGCAAGCTCGCGCTGCGCTACGGCGGCGTGATCGTCTTCTTCGACGAGGCCGACGCGCTCGGCAACCGCGGCGCGCTGGCCCAGACCGGGCCGGGCGGTGGCCCGCGCGGCATGGCGGCACCGTTCCAGAGCGCCGGCTGCCACGGCTTCTCCTACCTCTCCGGCGACACCCGATCCCTGTTGACGCGCGAGGCGATGCAGCAGGACGGCTTCGTCATGGGCGGCGGGATGAACGGCGGCGGCGGTGGCGGCATGGGCACCCTGCAGGCGCTGCTCACCGAGCTGTCGGGCCTGAAGAAGCCCCGCGGCATCGTCAACCGCATCGGACGACGGATCATCGGGATGCGGCCGAAGCCGCCGCCCAAGTACCGGATCCTGGTCATGATGGCCACGAACATGCCCGAGGCCCTCGACGAGGCGCTGCTGCGCCCGGGCCGCATCGACCGGATCTACCGCGTCGGCTACCCGAGCAAGGCCGGCCGCGTCCGCACCTACGAGGGCTACTTCGACAAGGTCGAGCACGAGCTCGACGACGAGCAGCTCGACAAGCTCGCCACGATCACGCCCTACGCCACCGGCGCCACGATCAAGGACCTCGTCAACGAGGCGCTGATCATCGCCATCCGCGACGGGCGGGAGATCATCACGTGGAAGGACGTGATGAAGGCGAAGCAGCTCAAGGACCTCGGCCCGCCCGAGGACGTCGAGTACATCGAGCGCGAGCGGCACGCCGTGGCCGTGCACGAGGCCTGCCACGCCGTGGTCGCGTTCCGCACGCGCCGGCACATGGAGATCGACCTCGCCACCATCGAGAAGGGCAGCGACTACCTCGGCATGGTGGCCAGCATCCCGCCGGAGGACCAGTTCACGCGCTGGCGCTCGGAGTACGAGGCCGACATCCTCGTCTCGCTCGCGTCGCTGGCCGGCGAGCGGATGTTCTTCGACGGCGACTCCTCGTCCGGTGTCTCGGGCGACCTCGAGTCGGCCACCGCGGTGGCGTCGTTCATGGAGGGCTACTGGGGCATGGGCTCCACCGTGTCGTCCTACTCGACCGCGCGGCGGCTCGAGGTCGGCAGCCCGGGCGGGGGCCGGGGAGGTCCGCCGAAGGGCGAGAGCACGGAGAAGGTGCTGAAGGCGGCGCTCGCCGACCGCATCGAGGAGCAGCTCTCGATCCTCCTGGGCCGGGCCGAGGCGATCCTGCACGACAACCGGGCCGGTGTGCTCGCCATCGCGCACGCGCTGGAGACGCACAAGACGCTGACCGGTGACGACATCGAGGCGGTGCTGGAGGGCCGCGAGGGCCTGACGGTGGACGGCTCCGCGTACAACGACCCGGCGTTCGTCGCGAGCCTGGAGGAGTACCACGCCGCGGCCGTCGGGGCGCACCGTGGCCACTCGCCGGTCTCGTTGTCCCTGCCGTCGGGCGGGCACCTACGTCGGGAGGCCGATGTGGCCGCGGCCTCGGTGCCGCAGGATTCCGAGGGGGTGCACGGCCCGGCGTGACGTACGGGAGCGCCCTGACGGGGGCGGCGGTTCCGTGCGGTCGACGGTGATCACGGGTGGTCGGGCCGACCGGTGATCGGCGCTCGCCGCACGTCCGCGCCCTGTCGAGGGCCGGGACGTGCGGTCCGTAGGGATCTCGGGCGGCAGGGCATCATCGCGACGTGAGCGGCGACGAACACGACGCGGACGACAACGGCGCGGATGGCACGGGCGCCGACGGGACGGGCGCGGGTCGGTCGGACCCGGACGGCGAGCCGCCGGCCGGACCCAGTGAGTGGGCCGTGCCCGGGCAGGTGGGCGTCGGGCCGTGGGTCGGGCCCCGGCCCGACGACGCCCGCTACGACCCCGACCTGCTCGACCACGGCGACACCCGCAACGTGGTGGACGCCTACCGCTACTGGCGCCGGGAGGCGGTGGCCGCCGATCAGGCCGCCCGCGCGCATCCGTTCCACGTGGCCATCGAGAACTTCGGCCACGACCACAACATCGGCACGGTGGTGCGCACGGCCAACGCGTTCGGGGCGGCGGGTGTGCACATCGTGGGACGGCGGCGCTGGAACCGGCGCGGCGCGATGGTGACCGACCGCTACCTCGACGTGCGCCACCACGACGACGTGACGGCCCTGTTCGTGTTCGCCGCCGAGCGCGGCCTCGCGGTGGTGGCCGTGGACAACACCCCGGGTGCGCGGCCGCTGGAGACCGCGGCGCTGCCCCGGGAGTGCGTGCTGCTGTTCGGGCAGGAGGGCCCCGGGGTGACCGGGGAGGCCCGGGCGGCCGCAGCCATGACCGTGTCGATCGCGCAGTTCGGCTCCACCCGCTCGATCAACGCCGGCGTCGCGGCGGGGATCGCCATGCACGCGTGGATCCGGCTGCACGCCGACCTCTCGACGGCCTGGTGATCAGCTGCAGAAGGCGCAGGGGCGATCCTCCCCGGGCGTGACCACCAGGTCCTCGTCGGGCACCACCAGCAACGCCGGCACCGGCGGCCGGTCGGGCATCCGGTAGAGGTCGTTGGCCGCGAACAGCCAGTGCTCCGACTCCGGGAACGCGAGCAGGTGCACCTCGCCGCTGGGGATGCGGACCTTCTCGCCCGCGCGCAGCCGCCGGCCCGAGCGCACCACCTCGCCCAGGTCGTTGAGCACCGTGGCCGCCGTGGCCTGCGACGTGGCGAACAGGATGAGCTCCGGGTGGGCGAACCCCGAGAGCCCGACGGTGTAGACGAACGGCGGCGCCTCGCCATCGCCGTCGATGTCATAGGTGCCGAGCACGGCCTGCAGCGCCCAGCCGTGGCGGCGGATGGTCTCCCGCTGCCAGGCGTCGTACTGGTCGACCTGGTGGGTGAAACGTTCGGGGCTCTCCATGGCCCGCACGTTATGGGGAGGCACCGACAGTTTCGCGCTCCTAGAGTCCGGGCTGTGGATCGACAGACGCTCGTGTTCGACGCCGACGACACCCTCTGGGAGAACAACGTCCTGTTCGAACGGGTGGTCGAGAGCTATCTCGACTGGCTCGCCCACCCCACCCTCGACCGTTCGGCGATCCGCGCGGTCCTCGACGACGTGGAGCGGGCCAACGTCCCCGTCCACGGCTACGGCAGCGCGAGCTTCCTGCGCAGCCTGCACGACGCGTTCGAGAAGCTCAGCGAGCGCCCGGCCACCGAGGCGGAGCGGGCCGAGATCACGGATCTGGCGTCCGCGCTGGTGAACCACGAGGTGGAGCTGGTGCCGGGCGTTGCGGAGACGCTCGCCGAGCTCGGCACCCGCCACGACCTCCTGCTCCTGACGAAGGGTGCGCAGAAGGAGCAGCAGCGCAAGATCGACGCCTCGAACCTCGCCCACCACTTCCGCAGCGTCCACATCGTGGCGGAGAAGCGGGTACCGACCTACCGCTCCCTCATCACCGAGCAGGGCCTGACGCCCGCGTCGACGTGGATGATCGGCAACTCGCCGGCGTCGGACATCGTGCCCGCCCGCGCGGTCGGCATGGGCGCCGTCTTCATCCCCAACGCCCACACGTGGGTGCTGGAGCACGACGAGGTTCCCGCGGACGTGCTCACGTTGGAGCGCTTCCCGGACCTCCTCCACCACTTCTGACGACTCGCGCACGCGAAACCGCCGACTCGCGCGCGTGGAACCGCCGACTCGCGCGCGTGGAACCGCCGACTCGCGGGGTCAGCTGCGGGCGAGGCGGTACTCCGCCAGCCGCTCCATCACGTCCGCACCCACCTTGCTCGGGTGGCCGGCGTCGAAGGGCGGCTGGGGGTCGTACTCGACGAACACCTGCGCGGCCTGGGCCGCGAGGTCGTCCACCAGCAGCGACACGAGCCGGATGGCCATGTCGATGCCCGAGGACACCCCGGCCGCGGTGATGATCCGTTCGTCCAGGTGCTCCACCACCCGCTCGCTCACGGGCGTCGCGCCGAGCTTCTCCAGCGCGTCGAACGCGCCCCAGTGGGTGGTGGCGGTGAGGCCGTCGAGCAGGCCCGCGGCGGCCAGCACGAGGGAGCCGGTGCAGACCGACGTGGTGAACCGCGTGGTCGGGTGGGCCGTGCGGACCCAGCGCACCAGCGGGGTGTCGTCCAGCAGGGCCCGGGTGCCGATGCCGCCCGGCACCACCACGACGTCCGGGGCAGGCAGATCGTCGAACGTGGCGTCGACGGTGAGCCCGAGCATGCCGTTCTCGGTGCGGATCTGGCCGCGCTCGGCGCCCACGAACGTCACGTCGATCGACGGGATGCGCTGCAGCACCTCGTAGGGCCCGATCGCGTCGAGCGCGGTCATGCGGGGGAACAGCGGGATGGCGACCTGCACGGTCATGTCCTTCCGGTGGTGGAGAAGTGGCGGCGGTAGTGGTCGGGGGCGATGCCGAGGCGGCGCAGGAACGCGCGGCGCAGGGTCTCCGCGGTGCCGAAGCCGACGCGGGTCGCGGCGACGGACACCAGCACGGGCTCCGACTCGAGCAGTCGCCGGGCGGCGTCCACGCGCACCTGCTCGACGTAGTCGCCGGGCGGGGTGCCGAGCAGGCGGGTGAACTCGCGGCTGAAGTGCCGCTCGCTCATGCCGACGGCGGCGGCGAGTACGGGAACGCGCAGGTCGGCGGCGGGGTCGGCGTGGATGAGGTCCTGCGCCGCGCGGACGGACGGCCGGGGTGCCGGCTGGACACCCACCGCAGGCCCGGCGAACTGGCTCTGCCCTCCCGGCCTGCGTAGCAGGACCACGAGCTCGCGGGCCACGAGCTGGGCGGTGGCGGCGTCGTGGTCGGCCTCGACGAGGGCGAGCGCCAGGTCGATGCCCGCCGTGACGCCCGCGGAGCTCCAGAACCGGCCTGCCGCAGGTGGATGGAGTCGGGTCGCACGTCGACGGCGGGGAACTCCCGTGCGAGCTCGGCGGCGTACCGCCAGTGGGTGGTGGCGGCCAGGTCGTCGAGCAGGCCGGTGGCGGCCAGCGGGAACGCCCCGGTGCACACCGACGCGACCCGCCCGGCCCGTACGGCCGCGCGGCGCAGCCAGCCGACGAACTCGGCGTCGTGGGCGATCCGCCGGGCGCCCGCCCCGCCCGGGACGAGCAGGGTGTCGATCGTCCCGGACTCGGGCAGGGCGGTGTCCGCGACGAGCTGCAGACCGCTGGTGGCCCGGACGGCCCCGGGGGCGGCGGCGACGGTCGTCATCCGGTAGCCCGGGCCGCTGACCAGCGCGGACGCGGTGGCGAACACCTCGTGCGGCCCGACCGCGTCGAGCGGCTGGATGCCTTCGAAGATCGGCATGACGACGTGGTGGGTCACGACGTCCAGCCTGGTGACGCGGGGGTTTGGCGTCAATGACGGGTGTCCCACGGATTCAGCCACGCCCGAGTGTTGGCAGACTGTCCCGGTGGCTGCCGCGGACATCGACTGGTCGGCGCGCGCGGGTATCGCCGAGCACGCCGTCCTGCGACGTCATCTCCGTCGGATCGGCGGGGTCGTACCGGGCACCCGCATCGCCCGGGTCCGCTGGCCGCGCCGCGTGCCGGTGTTGCCCTACCCGTGGCACTACTGGTGGCAGGCGCATCTTCTGGACTGCCTCGTGGACGCGCAGCGGCGCGATCCGTCCGACCGCCGAGCGAAGATCATCGGCGCCGCCGTGCGCAGCATGCGGCTGCGCAACCTGGGTTCGTGGACCAACCGCTACTACGACGACGTCGCGTGGCTGGGGCTCACGCTGCAGCGAGCGGGCGGGCTCGCCCGCGGCAGCCACGGGCCGGCGCTCGCGGCCATCACCGAGCAGCTGCACGACGGCTGGACCGAGGAGGCCGGTGGCGGGATCTGGTGGCGTCGCGGCGACGTGGTGAAGAACGCCCCCGCCAACGGCCCGGCCGCCATCCTGCTGGCCCGTGACGGCCAGGTCGAATTCGCCGCGGCCGTCACCGACTGGATCACCGACACGCTGGTGGACCCCGACACGGGCCTCGTCCGCGACGGCATCCGGGTCGGCCCGGACGGCGGCGTCGCCGAGGTGGACAAGCGGATCTTCACCTACTGCCAGGGCGTGTACCTGGGTGCGTGCGTGGAGCTGGCCACCCGTGACGGGCACGTCCGGTGGGGCGACCAGGCCGTCGCGCTCGTGGACGCCGTGACCCAGCGGCTGGCCCGCGCGGACGGGGTGCTGCCGGGCTGCGGGGGCGGCGACGGCGGCCTGTTCGCGGGGATCCTGGCCCGCTACCTGACCGAGGCGGCGCTGCGCAGGCCCGAGCTCACCGACGCCGCGTCGCGGCTGGTCATCGCGAGCGCCGAGGCGGCGTGGAGCGGGCGCGCCGAGGTGCGGGGCGGCCCGGTGTTCTCGGCCGACTGGGGTCGGCCCGCCGCCGAGCCGCGGAAGGGCACGCCGGAGGCCGACCTGTCGGTGCAGCTGTCGGGCTGGATGCTGCTGGAGGCCGCGGCCACCCTGCAGCGCGCGCGTTAGGCGGTGTGCGCGCCCGGCTTACGGCGGGCCCGCACGAGCTCGATGATGATCGGCAGGATCGAGACGAGCACCACGAGGATCAGGATCAGCTCGATGTTGTTCTTCACGAAGTCGAACTGGCCGAGCACCGCGCCGAGCAGGGTGACCCCGGAGGCCCAGGCCACGCCGCCGATCAGCGAGTAGGTGAGGTAGCGCTTGGCGTCCATCTGGCCCACGCCCGCCATCACGGTGATGAACGTGCGGACCACCGGCACGAACCGGCCGAGCGCGATGGCCCGGTTGCCGTACTTGTCGAAGAAGCCCTGCGTCTTCGCTACGTGCTGCGGCTTGAACAGCCGGGACCTCGGCTTGTCGAAGATCGCCGGTCCGGCGGCACGTCCGATGTAGTAGCCGCAGACGTTGCCCGCGAAAGCCGCGACCGTCAGCACGATGCAGACCAGCCACAGCGGCGCGCCGATGCCGGTGGAGACGGCGAACAGGCCCGCCGTGAACAGCAGGGAGTCGCCGGGGAGGAAGAACCCGAGCAGCAGCCCGCACTCGGCGAAGATGATGAGAGCCAGGCCGACGAGGGCCCACGGCCCCAGCCAGTCGATGATGACGGAGGGGTTGAGCCACTCCGGGCCGAGTGCGAGGGTGGTCGTCACGGTCAGCCACGGTACCGGGCAGGTCTGTGAGCCGGCTGAGCGCAGTCAGCCGAGCGGCGGCAGCAGCCCCGGCACCAGCAGGGACAGCAACGCGAGCAGCAGCCCGAGGACCACACCCGCCAGCAGCGCGGTGAGCAGCGCGGACCGGACGGACATGCCGCCGGGAGCGCTCGTGGTGACCGGCCCCGGACGCCCGGCCCCGGTGGCGCGCGCCCGCAGCGCCTCGGCCACCCGCCGCTCCGACTCGTCCGCGCTCATCTCGCCTCCGCGTAAGTGAGGACGTCGGCGGTGCTCATCTCGCCTCCGCGGGAGTGAGGACGTCGGCGGTGCTCATCTCGCCTCCGCTGGAGTGAGGACGTCGGCGGTGCTCATCGGCCGGCACCCGAGTTCATGACCCGGCCGACCGCGTCGAGCGCGCGGCTGGCCGTGGACTTCACCGTGCCGCGCGTGATGCCGGTGGCCTCGGCGATCTCGGCCTCCGACAGCCCCCCGTAGTAGCGCAGCACCAGCACCTCGCGCTGGCGCGGTGGCAGGGTGGCCAGCGCGTCGACGACGGCCTGGTGCTCGGCCGTGAGCATGGCCAGCGACTCGGCGGAACGGGCGTTGACCTGGTGCGGGGGCACGTAGTCGCGGGCCGTGCGCCGGCGCCGCAGCACCGAGCGCGACCCGTTGACGACGGCCGCGCGGAGGTAGCCGATGGCGGCCTCCTCGTCACGCAGCCCCGACCAGTGGCGGTGCAGGCCGGCGAACGCCTCCTGCACGACGTCCTCGGCCGTGTTGGGGTCGTCCACCAGCAGGACGGCGAGGCGGACCATGCGCATCCGGTGGTCGCGGTAGAGGTCGGCCAGGGTGCGCGGGGCCGCCGCCACGGCGGGCGCCGGGCGCGCGTCGAGGGCCCTGAGCTTCGTCAGGGTCTGCTCCACGGCGCCACCGGCGTCGGTGCTGTCCCCCACGTCACCGGCCATGGGGCGATCGTATCGGGGTCCCGGTACGGGATACTGACGGGCGCCAGTCCGCCAAAGGAGGGTCAGACCGTGCCGATCGCCACGCCCGAGATCTACAACGAGATGCTGGACAAGGCCAAGAGCGGTGAGTTCGCCTACCCGGCGATCAACGTGACGGGCACCGAGTCCCTCAACGCCGCGCTGCGCGGCTTCGCCGAGGCGGGGAGCGACGGCATCGTCCAGGTCTCCACCGGTGGGGCGGAGTTCCTGTCGGGCACGCGCGTCAAGGACATGGTCACCGGCGCCTCGGCGCTGGCGGAGTTCGCGCACGTCGTGGCGGCGAAGTACCCGGTCAACATCGCGCTGCACACCGACCACTGCCCCAAGGACAAGCTCGACAGCTACGTGCGCCCGCTGATCGCGATCAGCCAGGAGCGCGTGGACCGCGGTGAGAACCCGCTGTTCCAGTCGCACATGTGGGACGGCTCCGCCACCGAGCTGCACGAGAACCTGGGCATCGCGGCCGAGCTGCTCGACCTCGCCGTCAAGGCGAAGATCGTGCTGGAGATCGAGATCGGCGTCGTCGGCGGCGAGGAGGACGGCGTCGACAACGAGATCAACGACAAGCTCTACACCTCGGCCGGCGACTACGAGGCCACCGTCGAGGCACTCGGCGCCGGCGAGAAGGGCCGCTACCTGCTCGCGGCCACGTTCGGCAACGTGCACGGCGTCTACAAGCCGGGCAACGTCAAGCTGCGCCCGGAGATCCTCAAGCAGGGCCAGGAGGTCGCCTCGTCGAAGCTCGGGCTGGCCGCCGGTTCGAAGCCGTTCGACCTGGTGTTCCACGGTGGCTCGGGCTCGCTGATCGAGGAGATCCACGAGGCGCTGGGCTACGGCGTCGTGAAGATGAACGTCGACACCGACACGCAGTACGCCTTCACCCGGCCGATTGCGGCACACATGTTCACCAACTACGACGGTGTGCTCAAGGTGGACGGTGAGGTCGGCAACAAGAAGACCTACGACCCCCGCTCCTACCTCAAGGCCGCCGAGCTGGGCATGGCCGAGCGCGTGACGCTGGCCTGCGAGAACCTGAAGTCGACGGGCACCAGCCTCGGCGCCTGACGGCACCCGTGCGCGGATATCGGTGCTGGAGCACCGATATCCGCGCACGACCCGTCACGTGCTGGACGCTGCGTAGATCTCGCCGACGGCCCGGTCGAGCAGGGCGTCGAACTCCCCGGCGCTCTGCTCGGCGCGCAGGCCCTCGGTGAGCGCGCGGGAGAAGCTGGCGATCACGCCGGGGTTGCGGGCCAGGCGTTCGTCGGCCTCGGCGCGGCTGTAGCCGCCCGACAGCGCCACCACCCGCAGCACCTTCGGGTGCTCGACGAAACCCCGGTAGAAGCCGTCCTCGGTGGGGATGGAGAGCTTGAGCATCACCTGCCGGCCATCGGGCAGCCGGTCGAGGTGCCCGGCGATCGCGTCGCGCAGCAGGTGCTCGGCCTCGGCCTTGTCGTCGGCGGTGATGTCCACCTCGGGCTCGAGGATCGGCACCAGCCCGGCGTCGAGGATCTGGTCGCCGATGGCGAACTGCTGCTCGACGACCGCCTCGACGCCGGCCCTGTCGGCCTTCTTCACGAACGAGCGCATCTTGGTGCCGAACATCCCCTTCGCGACGCCCGTGGCCAGCAGGGCGTCGAGATCGGGGATGGGCTTCATGAGCTGCGCGCCGTCGGCCTCGTCGGCCAGGCCCTTGTCGACCTTCAGGAACGGCACGATCCCCTTGACGGTCCAGAGGTAGTCGCCGCATGCGCGGCCCTCGACCTCGCGGTTCATCGTGTCCTCGAACAGGATCGCGCCGAGCACCCGCTCGCCGGTGAACGCCGGACTGGTGATGATCCGCGTGCGCATGGCGTGGACCTGGTCGAACATGGCGTCGCCCTCGGCGGCCTCGACGCCGTACGCGGCCAGGGCCTTCGGTGTGCTCCCACCACTCTGGTCCAGCGCGGCGAAGAAGCCCTTCCCGGAACGGACGCGCTGGAGCTGCTCGCTGTTCATGACGTCATTGTTCCCCCACACCGCTCTCCGCACACGCAGGCGGCAGGATGGGGGCATGACCTCGTTCGGCAACCTGCTCGGCCCCGATCCCACCCTGCTGCCCGTCGACCCGGCCGCCGCGCTGCTGGACGGGGGCAAGGACCCCGCCGAGGTGGCGGCCGCGCACCCGACGTCCAGCATCGCCTGGGCGGTGCTGGCGGAGAACGCGCTCGAGGCGGGGCAGACGATCACCGGCTACGCCTACGCCCGCACCGGCTACCACCGCAGCCTGGACCAGCTGCGCCGCAACGGGTGGAAGGGCTTCGGGCCGGTCCCGTTCGCGCACGAGCCCAACCGGGGCTTCCTGCGCGCGGTCGCCGCCCTGCACAAGGCGGCCGTGGCCATCGGCGAGACCGACGAGGCCGAGCGCACCCTGAACCTCCTCGACGACTCCGACCCAGCGGCCCGCGCCGCTCTCGGCCTGGCCTGAGCCCCGGGCCCCCCGGCCGGCGGCTGGCCGCCCCGCTCCGGTCGCGGGTCACGCGGCTCCGGGGTTTCCGCACTGCCCACCGCCCGGTGCGCGGTGGCGACCGGTCTCGCCTGGTACGTCGCCGGTGACCTCGTCGGGCCCGCCCGGCCGTTCTTCGCCCCGATCGCGGCAGTCATCTCGCTGGGCGGGTCGCTGACGAGCCGGTTGCGCCGGGCGGCCTCGCGGCGATGCGCTCGGTTTCCCGAGCCCTCAGCTCAGCGAGGCGAAGAACCGGCGGATGTCGCCCACCAGCAGGTCGGTGTCCTCGTGCGCGGCGTAGTGGCCCGCGGCGTCGGCGGGTGGGCCGGCGGGCCGGCCCGCGTCGTAGGCGTTCCAGCTCACGATGCCGGCGTGGTCGCGGTCGGCGAACGCCCGGATCGACCGGAAGTCGCCCGCGAACATCGCGACGCCCAGGGGCGCGGTGGTGGGGCCGGTCGGCTGGTCGGTGGCGTGCGCGTCCTCGTAGTAGAAGCGGGCGGCCGACGCCACGGTGCCGGTGAACCAGGAGATCGCGACGTTGGTCAGCACGAACTCGGGGTCGAGGCTCTCGCCGAAGAGCTGTGCGTGCCAGCCGAGCAGGCCGACCGGCGAGTCGGAGAGCGCGTAGGCGAGGGTCTGCGGCTGCTGGCTCTGCAGGACGTTGAACGCGGACTTGTGGTCCATGAACCACTGCAGGTGCTCCAGCGCGGCGTGGTCGTCGGCGGTGAGCTTCTCGAACTCCGCCGGGTCGCCCGACGGGAACGAGTACACCTGCGTGACGTGCACGCCGACGACGTGCCCGGCGTCGAACCGGCCGATCTCGGGGGCGAGCATCGAGCCGGCGTCGTTGCCCACGGCGCCGTAGCGGTCGTAGCCCAACCGGGCCATCAGCTCGGCCCAGGCACGCGCGGTGCGCCAGCGGTTCCAACCCGTGCTGCGCGTCGGGCCGGAGAAGCCGAAACCGGGCAGCGACGGGATCACCACGTGGAACGCGGGCTCGTCGGCGGCGGGCTCGGTGAGCGGCCCGATGACGTCCAGGTACTCGACGAACGTGCCCGGCCAGCCGTGGGTGAGCACCAGCGGCGTCGCGTCCGGCCGTGACGAGCGGACGTGCACGAAGTGGATGTCCTCGCCGTCGATCTCCGTGACGAACTGGGGGAGCGCGTTGAGCCGGGCCTCCACCGCCCGCCAGTCGAACTCCTCGCCCCAGTAGCGCGCCAGCTCGCGGACGCGGGTTCCGGGCACGCCGTAGGAGTCGCCGACGCCGGGGAGCTCCGACGGCCAGACGGTGCGGTCGAGGCGGCCGGTGAGGTCGTCGAGCGCGGTCTGGGGGACGTCGATGCGGAACGGGCGGATCGCGGGCATGAGAGCCTCCGTTGAACGGAACGATGTGTTCCGTTCCAAGATAGCAGAGCGGAACGATCCGTTCCAGTGCTAGATTCACGCCGTGGTGGACACCAGCGCGCTCTCCGGCCGGCGCCGCCAGGCCGCGGCCAACGACGAGGTGATCCTCTCCGCGGCGCGGGAGGTGTTCCTGGAGGATGCGCGGGCCCCGATCGCGGCCGTGGCCCAGCGCGCCGGCGTCGGGATCAGCGCGCTCTACCGCCGGTACCCGGGCAAGGACGACCTGCTGCGCCGCCTCTGCCGCGACGGGCTGCTGCACTTCGTCGCCGAGGCGGAACGCGCGCTGGCCGAGCCGGACGGGACCGCCGCCCTCGTGGGGTTCCTGGAGCGGGTCGTCGACGCCGACGTCCACTCGCTCACCGTCCACCTCGCGGGCACGTTCACCCCGACCGTGGAGATGGACGACGACGCCCGTCGGGCCGACGCGCTGCTGACCGAGGTGGTCGGGCGGGCCCGGCCGGGGCTGCGACCCGGCGCGGTGGCGCAGGACATCGTGCTGCTGCTGGAGGCGTGTGCCGCCGTCCGCGTCCCGGACGCCGGGCGCACCCGTGAGCTGCGACGGCGGGTGCTCGCGCTCGTGCTGGACGGCCTGCTCGACCCGACGTCCGGCGCGGAGCTGCCGGGCCCCGCGCCCGCGCCGGGCGAGCTGGCCTGGCGGTGGCACGCTTGACTTCGAGTGCGCTCGAAGGCCTAGCGTCGAATCCGTGACCACAGCAGCACAGCACAGGATCGGCAGCGGCTTCGGCGCCACCACCACGGCGGCCGAGGTGCTGGCCGGCGTCGACCTGACCGGCAGGCTGGCCGTCGTCACCGGCGGTTACTCCGGCCTCGGTCTGGAGACCACGAAGGCGCTGGCCGCGGCGGGCGCGCACGTCGTCGTCCCGGCCCGGCGCCCGGACGTCGCCAAGGAGGCGCTCGACGGGATCGACGGCGTCGAGACCGACGAGCTGGACCTCGCCGACCTCGACAGCGTCGCCGCGTTCGCGCAGCGGTTCCTCGCCTCCGGCCGCGACATCCACATCACGATCGACAGCGCCGCCGTCATGGCCTGCCCGGAGACCCGTGTCGGGCCCGGGTGGGAGGCGCAGTTCGCCACCAACCACCTCGGCCACTTCGCGCTGGTCAACCGGCTGTGGCCGGCGATCGCCCGTGGGCGGGGCCGCGTGGCGTCCGTGTCGTCGCGGGGCCACCACCGCTCCGCCATCCGCTGGGACGACGTGCAGTTCGCGACCGGTTACGAGAAGTGGCAGGCCTATGGGCAGGCGAAGACGGCCAACGCCCTGTTCGCCGTCCAGCTCGACGCGCTCGGCCGGGACTCCGGTGTGCGCGCGTTCTCGCTCCACCCGGGCGGCATCCTGACGCCTCTCCAGCGGCACCTCCCGAAGGAGGAGCAGGTGGCGATGGGCTGGATCGACGAGTCCGGCAACCCGGTGAACCCGGCCGGCTTCAAGACCCCGGAGGCCGGTGCCGCGACCCAGACCTGGGCGGTCACCTCGCCGCAGCTCGACGGCATGGGCGGGCTCTACCTGGAGGACTGCGACGTGGCCGAGCCCGCGGCCGAGGCCGGCGCGAGCGGCGTGCGTCCCTACGCGGTCGACCCGGAGCAGGCCGCCCGCCTCTGGACGCTCTCGGCCGAGCTGACGGGCGTGAACGCGTTCGCCTGACCCCCTGTGAGCGGAAATCAGTGCTGGAGCACTGATTTCCGCTCACGGGCGGCGGAGCCGCAGCTCCCGGCCGTCCCAGCGGCGACGCAACCACCGGTCGTGGCTGGCCACCACCACCGCGCCGGGGCTCGACGTCAGCGCCGCCTCCAGCTCCTCGACCAGCGCCGGCGACAGGTGGTTGGTCGGCTCGTCGAGCAGCAGGAGCTGGGGCGCGGCGGCCACCAGCATCGCCAGCTCCAGCCGCCTGCGCTGCCCCACCGACAGCTCGGTGACGGGCCGGTCGACGTCGCGCGGCGCGATCAGGCCCAGGTCGACGAGCGGCACCGTCGCCGGCCCGACGCGGTCGGCGTAGACCTGCCGGGCGGTGCGCTCGGGCCGTTCGATCGCGATGTCCTGGGCCAACAGCCCGACGCGCAGCCCGCGTCGCAGGTGGACGGTGCCCCCGGCCGCCAGCCGTCCGGCCAGCACCGCGAGCAGCGTCGACTTGCCGGCGCCGTTCGCGCCCGTGACCAGCAGGCGGTCGTGGGCGCCGATGTCGAGGCGGTCGAGGGCGAGACGGCCCGGTACCCGGACGTCGCGCAGCGCGGCGGCGGGGCCCGGAGCGGCGTCGCCGAGGGTCGCGGTGAACGTCAGCGGCGTCGGCGGCTTGCGGACCTGGTCGCGCTCCAGCTCGTCGAGGCGCTGCCGGGCGTTGCGGACCCGCCGGGACACCTGGCTCTCCACGCGCCCGCCCTTGAAGCCGTAGAACAGCTTCGGCTCGTTCCCGCGGGGCTTGTTGTGGGAGACCGTCCGCGCCGTGACCGCCACCGAGTGCCGCAACACGCGGAGCTCGTCCTGCTCGTCGGCGTAGCGCTGCTCCCAGCGGGCGCGTTCGGCCCGCCGGGTGGCGAGGTAGTCGGTGTACCCGCCGCCGTAGCGCGTCGGGCCGTCGACCGCGGGATCGAGGTCGACGAGGTCGGTGCACACCGCGTCGAGGAAGGCCCGGTCGTGGCTGGCCACGACCACCACCCCGGGCAGCTTCCGCAGCTGCTCCTCCAGGAACGCGGCCGCGTCGTCGTCGAGGTGGTTGGTCGGCTCGTCCAGCAGCAGCGCCGACGGGCGGCGCATCAGCAGCGCCGCGAGCCCGAGCCGGCCGCGCTGGCCGCCGGACAGCGTGCTCAGCGGGCGCGCGTGGTCCAGATCCAGGCCCAGCCCGGCCAGCACCAGCTCGGCGCGGCGGTCGGCGTCCCAGGCCTCGAGGTCGAGGTACCGGTCGACGGCGGACGTGTCACCGGACTCCACCGCGTCGACGGCGGCGCGGGCCTCGCGCAGCGCGTCGTCGAGGACGTCGGCCACCGTGGCATCGGCCGGGAACGCCAGCTCCTGGTGGCCGTAGCCGAGATCGGCCGGCCGTTCGACCTGCCCCGCATCGGGTTCCTCGACGCCCGCGAGCAGCCGCAGCAGCGTCGACTTGCCGGCGCCGTTCTCCCCGATCAGGCCGATGCGGCGGCCGGGCGTCGCGGTGAGCGAGACGCCGTCGAGGACGGTGCGGTCGCGGTAGGACCTGACGAGGTCATGGGCGAGAAGGGCTGCAGGCATGCACACCACCGGGAGAGCGCAGTTCGCTCCCACGGGGCGTGGCCTCGGCGTGGGGGCGTGGCGTGCTCAGATCCACATGATGATCAGCAGAATGCCCTGCCGTCATGGGGCGCGCAACTCGATGAACGGCGCCCCCAACGGCGGGATCCACGGGGCAGCGTCACGGCGGGGGTGAGATCGTGCTGCGTGCCCGCGAGCAGGTTCGCCGGGAGCCGCGGCTCACCGCTCTGCCGCGGCCCGGATCCCGTCGTTGTGGTCGTACACGGCTGCGCCGGCGGTGGTCGCCAGCGCGCGGGCGAAGCGCACCGCGTCCCGGCCGCCCCGCTGCCCTACCCAGCGCGTGCCGGGCTCCGTCGCCTTCGCGCGTGAGGTCGAAGGAGTGCTCGCCACCGCGGCGGCCGACGATCCCGCCGGTGAGTCTGACGCCGCCATCCGGGTGGATGCACATCCGGGCGGGAACAGGACAAGCGTGCGCGCCGTTGTCGGCCCGTGCATCTGCTCGTGCGCTGGTTGCTGGCCCCGCTCGCCCGATTGCTCTACCGCCCTGACGTGCACGGTGCCGACAACGTTCCGCGGCACGGGCCGGTGATCATCGCGTCGAACCACCGCGCGGCCGTCGACACCGCCGTGATCGCGCTGACGGCCGGGCGTCCGGTGTCGTTCCTCGGCAAGGCCGAGTACTTCGTGGGCCAGAGCCTCAAGGGGAGAGCGCTGGCGGCGTTCCTCTCCGCGCTCGGGTACGTGCCGGTCGACCGCACCAACGCCAAGGCCGGGCTGGCCGCGCTGCACGCCGCGCGCACCGTGCTGGAGGCCGACGGCGCGTTCGCGATCTATCCCGAGGGCACCCGCTCGCTCGACGGCCGGCTGCACCGCGGCCACACCGGCGTCGCCACGCTGGCGCTCGACACCGGGGCCGTCGTCGTGCCGGTGGCGCTGGTCGGCACCGAGCGGGTGCAGCCGGTGGGGGCGCGGTTCCCGCGGCTGCGCCGGGTCACCGTCCGCTACGGCGAGCCGCTGGACTTCTCCCGCTACGACGGGCTGGGCGGCTCCAACGTGATCCGGCGGGCCGTCACCGACGAGATCATGTACGCCATCGCGTCGTTGTCGGAGCAGGAGTACGTCGACAAGTACCACCAGCGCCCCGCCGCCTGATCACCAGCGGATCGCGCCGAAGAGGGCCCGGAGCGGCGCCTCCCGGGCCGGGCGGCCGGTGGCGACCCCGGCGATCCGGCCGGGCACGCGGTCGCGGAACGCCGGATGGGCGCTGCGGTTCTGCACGTCGGGGCCGGTGCGGGCGCAGTTGTGCAGCAGCGCGCGCAGGGCGTCGAACCCGGTGCGCGGTGCGGCCGCACGGTGGTTGACGACCAGCCCCGTGACGTGGCCGAAGAACCCCTCCAGGTCCAGGCGCACCACCATCCAGCCGCCAAACGCCGCGAGTCGGCGGTTTCGGGTGGCCGAGTCGGCACTTTCGGGGGGTGCGGCCGCGCACGCGGAACCGCCGACTCGCGCACGCGGAACCGTCGACTCGCGCACGCGGAACCGTCGACTCGCGCACGCGGAACCGTCGACTCGCGCACGCGGAACCGTCGACTCGCGCACGCGGAACCGTCGACTCGCGCACGCGGAACCGTCGACTCGTGGGGCGGGGCGGGCGTTCTACGGGCGGACCAGGAGCCAGTCGGTCGTGTGGCGGTACCAGGTCCAGCGGCGGACCTCCCTCGGATGCGCCACTCCGTCGGTCACCACCGTCATCGGCTCGCCGCCCAACTGCGCCGTGCGGCCGACCGCCTCGCCCCGTCCGCTCCTGGCCCGGAGGTCGACGGCGCGCGTCCGCCCGTCGGGCAGGCGGCCCGTCCGGCCGGCGCGGACGCCCACCCCGCCGGGCCCCGGCGCCGCCACCAGCCGGGGTGCGGTGCCGCGCAGCACCAGCACGTCGTCGCAGTAGCACTCGCCGCGCATCCCGCGGACCTCCCCGCGCCCGACGAGGACGCCGCCCGAGTCGTCGCGCACCAGCGGGACCGGCGAGGCCTTCCCGTCGAACGCCAGGTCGACATCGGACGGCAGGCCCCAGGCCTTCGCGGCGTCCGAGCCGCGGGTGGGCAGGTGGGCCAGCTCGACGTCGAGACGGTCGCTGCGCAGCAGCCGCTGCAGGACGGCGGCGAGGTCGGCGTCGTCGCCCGCCACCACCAGCCGCCGGGGGTTCGCGGCGAGCACCGGGTCGAGATCGGCCTTGCCCGGCCGGGCGGGCAGCGCGACCGTGGGCACCCCGGACGGGGTCGGGAGGCGCCGACTACCGTGGGAGCCGCAGGTCAGCAGCACCTGTTCCAGGTCGATCGAGCCCACCGGATCGGTTACCCTCCCGCCGCTGCGTTTGTACCTGCGCGTGTCCCACTGTCGTTCAGACTGGAGTCTTACATGCCCGCGATCGTGCTGATCGGAGCCCAGTGGGGCGACGAGGGCAAGGGCAAGGCCACCGACATCCTGGGCGACCAGGTGCAGTGGGTCGTGCGTTACCAGGGCGGCAACAACGCCGGCCACACCGTGGTGCTCCCCGACGGCCAGAACTTCGCGCTGCACCTGATCCCGTCCGGCATCCTCACCCCGGGCGCGAAGAACGTGATCGGCAACGGCGTGGTCATCGACCCGGGCGTGCTGCTCGACGAGCTGCAGGGCCTCGAGGACCGCGGGGTGGACACGTCCGGCCTGATGATCAGCGCCGACGCGCACTTGATCATGCCGTACCACGTGGAGATCGACAAGGTCACCGAGCGGTTCCTGGGCAAGTCCAAGATCGGCACCACCGGCCGCGGGATCGGGCCCGCCTACCAGGACAAGGTCGCCCGCGTCGGCGTCCGGGTGGCCGACGTCCTGGACGAGAAGATCCTGCACCAGAAGGTGGAGGCCGCGCTGGCGTTCAAGAACCAGGTGCTGGTCAAGGTCTACAACCGCCGCGCGCTGGAGGTCGACGAGGTCGTCGACACCGTGCTGGCCCACGCGCAGAAGTTCTCCGATCGCATCGCCGACACCCGGCTGCTGCTCAACAAGGCGCTCGAGGCCGGCGAGACGATCCTGCTGGAGGGCTCGCAGGGCACGCTGCTCGACGTCGACCACGGCACGTATCCGTTCGTCACCAGCTCGAACCCGACGGCGGGCGGCGCGGCCGTCGGCTCCGGCATCGGCCCCACCAAGATCACGCGGGTGATCGGCATCCTCAAGGCCTACACCACGCGTGTCGGTTCCGGCCCGTTCCCCACCGAGCTCCTCGACGCGATGGGCGAGCACCTGCGCAAGGCCGGCGGCGAGGTCGGCGTCACCACCGGGCGCCCGCGTCGCTGCGGCTGGTTCGACGCCGTGATCGGCCGCTACGCGGTGCGCGTCAACGGCATCACCGACTTCTTCCTCACCAAGCTCGACGTGCTGTCAGGCCTCGAGAAGGTGCCGGTCTGCGTGGGCTACGAGGTCGACGGCCGGCGCATCGACGACATGCCGATGACCCAGACCGACGTCCACCACGCGGTGCCCGTCTACGAGGAGATGCCCGGCTGGTTCGAGGACCTCTCGCCATACCGGAGCTATCCAGAACTCCCCGCCAACGCCCGGGCCTATGTGGAGCGAATCGAGGAGCTCACCGGTGCGCCGGTCAGCGCGATCGGCGTCGGGCCGGGCCGCGAGCAGACGATCACGCGCGACGTCTGACCCCCATCGGGGCAGCGCCACCAGCACGAGCAGCGACACCACCAGGAGGGCGGCGGCCGCCGCCGTTCCGGCGGGTCCGAGCGCGCCGAGGCCGAGCGGCCGGTCGAGCAGCAGTGCACCCGCCAGGGCGGCGAGTGCCCCGGTCAGCACCGGGAGCAGTGACGGGTAGTGGTCCATGTCGGTCGGAGGCGCACGCCTCCGACCGTGATACCTACGACGCGCAGGCGCCCGTGTCCACCTCGCGCGTGAGCCCGGGGGCGGCCTGCACCGCGCGTGACACCTGGTCGACGGTGAGCACGAAGCCCGTCTCGCTGTCGTCCAGTGCGGCGCCGAACACCACCCCGATCACGCGACCGGACGGGTCGATCATCGGCCCGCCGGAGTTGCCCGAGCGCACGGTGGCCCGGATCGTGTAGACGTCGCGGGTGATGTCGCCCTTCTCGTAGATGTCCGGGCCCTTGAGCTTGATCTCCTGGCGGACCCGGGCCGGGGTGACGGTGAAGCTACCGTCGAGCGGGTAGCCCAGCACGATGGCGTCGTCCTGCGGCGAGGCCGGCTGCGGCTCGAAGACCAGCGGCTTCTCGTCGAGGTCGGACACGCGCAGCACCGCGACGTCGACCTCGGGGTCGTAGAGCACCACCCGGGCGTCGAGGTCGACCGGGCCGCGGCGGCCCGCCACCTCCACCTGGGTGGACGACGTGCCCGCGACGACGTGGGCGTTGGTGAGCACCAGCTGCGGGCCGATGACGAACCCGCTGCCCTCCAGCATCCGCTGACAGGAGGGGGCCCGGCCACGGATCTTCAGCACGCTGGACCGGACGTCCTTGATCACGGCGTCGTTGCTCAGGGACGCGTTCGGCGGGCCGGCCTCGGTGATGGGGGTCTGCGAGAACGGGTTGGTGACGTCCGGGAAGCCCGAGTTGTTGAGCAGCTGGCGCAGCTCGTCGGGCAGGGCCTTGGCGCCGTCGGGCATCACCGAGTTGACGGCGCGCAGCACCTCGGAGCCGCGGATGCCGGCGGCCACCGTGGGGAAGCTGGCCGAGGCCAGCGGCAGCGCCACCAGCCACGCGGCGATCACCACGGTGACGGCCTGGAGCACCGACCCCAGCCCGGAGTCGATCTTCAGAGACCGCTCCCCGCGGATGTGGTCGCGGATGCGGCGGCCGAAGAACACCCCGGTGGTCTCCCCGAGAGCCACGAGCAGCACGACGACCACGATGCTGACGATTACCCGGCTGCTGGGGCTGGCGATGCCCGAGGCCAGCAGGGGGGCCAGGCGCACCCCGAGGATGGCCCCGCCCAGCACGCCGACGAACGACAGCAGTGCCACGGCCATGCCGTGTCGCCACCCCGAGACGGCGGCGATCAGGGCGAGGACGACGACCACCAGGTCGACCCAACTCACCGGCTACGCCCCCCGAACTTCACGATCCTGCGACCTCCTGCCGAGCGGCCCGAGCCGCGGATTCCAGGTCCTCGACCCGCGAGGTGTCCCAGGGACGTGCCCATCCACCGAGATCCAACAGCGCGGACAATAAGCCCCCCGTGAACCCCCACACGAGCAGGCCCGCCACCGTGAAGGCCGGCCCGGTCAACCCGGACGGATGCCCGACCTGGAACCGGTTGGCGGGATCGGCGAGCTGCTCCAGCGGCACCCGGACCACGGCCGCGGTCTCACCCGGGTCCACGGCGTGCACGGCCGTGGGGCGGGCCCAGTGGGCGAGCACCGGCGTGACCGCGAACCCCGACGGCGGGATGAACAGCTCGGGAAGCAACGTCAGGGGCACGACGCCCGACGGGTCGAGCCCGGTCTCCTCCTCGGCCTCACGCAGCGCCGCGGCGATGGGGCCGGCGTCGTCGGGATCGGTGCTGCCACCGGGGAACGCCACCTGGCCCGCGTGGTTGCGCAGGGTGCCGGCGCGCTCCACGAGCAGCACGTCCGGGCCGTGCGCGGGATCGTCGGCGAAGGCCATCAGGACCGCGGCGCGGCGGGCGTCCGGCCGGGCGCGGATCCGGTGCCGCGTCAACGCGGTGGCGTCGACGTCAGCCACTTCCCCGAGCAGCGGCCGGAGCCACGCCGGGGCGAGATCGGGCCGGAGCGCGGGCTCCTCCGGCTGCGCCGCCGAGCTCACGACAACCTCGTGACGACGGCCGCCACCTCGTCGGCGGACGTGAACGGTACAGGTGGGTCCACCCGCGTCACGCGGCCGTCCGGCCGCACCACGTACGACATCGGCAGGCCGGGCGGGATGTCCAGCGCCTTGCGCAGGGCGTTGTCGGGGTCGGTGACCGACGGCAGCGTCACACCGAGGTCGGTGAGCAGGCCCAGGGCGGGGCGGGGATCGTCGGCGAAGTCGACGCCGAGCACGGGCACGGCGTCGGGCCGGGCAGCGTAGGACGCGAGCACGGGCAGCTCGGCGCGGCACGGCGCGCACCACGATGCCCAGACGTTGATCAGCACGGTCTGCCCGGCCAGGGCCCGGCCGAGGTCGACCGAGCCGGGCGCTCCGAGGCACGGCACCACGACGCCGGCCAGCGGGCCCGCCCCCGCGGAGCCGGTGCCCTCGGGATCGACCGCCGCCGGGCACGGTTCGAGGCGGGCCGCGGCCCGGGGTGCCGCGAGCTCGGCGTCGGGGACGGAGACGGCGGCGTGCCCGGGGTCCTGTGCCGCGGGTACCGCGGAGACGGACGTGGCCGCGTCCCGCGGCCAGAGTGCGTAGACGCCTGCCGCGGCGAGCAGCACGACCACGACGAACGAGATGATCTCCGCGCGGCCCAGCCTCGTCACGGCGCGTCCTGGTCCTCGGTGCCCGTGGGTGCGGGGGCCTCGTCGGCTGTACCGATCGCCGCCTCCACGGGAGGGACCACGTCGGCGGGCAACCCCACGAGCTCCAGCAGCCGCGGCCGCGACGGGCCCTTGAGCAGGGCCGCGGCGAGCATCGGGTCGGTGGGGCCGGTGCCGTAGGACGGGCAGTCGGCCGCGAGCGTGCACGCGCCGCAGGCGGGCTTCTTGGCGTGGCACACGCGCCGGCCGTGGAAGATCACGCGGTGGGACACCATCGTCCAGTCGCGCTTGGGCACCAGCTCGCCGACCGCGTGCTCGACCTTGACCGGATCCTCCAGCCCGGTCCAGCCCCAGCGGCGCACGAGCCTGCCGAAGTGGGTGTCGACCGTGATGCCCGGCACGTCGAAGGCGTTGCCGAGGATGACGTTGGCGGTCTTGCGGCCGATGCCGGGCAGTTTCACCAGCTCGTCGAGGGTGTGCGGCAGCGTGCCGTCGTGCTTCTCGACGACGGCCGCGCCCAGGCCGATCAGCGAGCTGGCCTTGTTCCGGAAGAACCCGGTGCTGTGGATCATCTCCTCGAGCTCGGCGCGATCGGCCTTGGCGTAGTCGAGCGCCGTGGGGTAGCGCGCGAACAGCGCCGGCGTGACGGTGTTGACGAGCTTGTCGGTGCTCTGCGCCGACAGCACCGTGGCCACGGCCAGCTCCAGGGGCGTGCGGAAATCGAGCTCGCAGTGCGCGTCGACGTGGGTGTCGGCCAGCGTGCGCAGCATCCGGCCGACGCGACGCGCGCGGCCCAGGGACGGCTCACCGGCGGCGACCCGTTTGGCGAGACGCGCCGCGTTGCGGGTGAGGTCGAGCTGCGTGGTCACGCTCAAGAGCGTACGGCGGAGTCCCGACAGTCCTGGATCCCGTTCCATCCGCTCACGCAGAGTGGCTGATCAGGTCACGAAAACATATCGAGACGGCGGCGCACCGACCCCCGCCGTGCCGCGGCCAGGGCGGATGCGAGACGATTCCCCCGACATGACTGCCTGGTTGTCCGTCCTCGTGCCGCTGCTGGTGATGTTCTTCGCGCTCGGTATGGAGCGTGTGGAGTCCAAGCTGCGGGAGTCCACCGTGCGTACCGACGAGCTCGACGAGCTGCTCGACAAACCACGTCCGGACGAGGTGCGTGCGCTGTTCCGGCAGGGCACCGGTCGCGCACTGGAGCTCTTCCGGCTGCGGAGCCGCAGCCCGCGTGGGAGTCGTCCGGTCAAACGGAGCAATGCTGCCTGAGCCTGTTATGGCCCGAGTGGGGCTGAAGCGCCCTCGAATCCGCCGTTCGTGACCGCGAAACGGCCCTTGCGATGTAACACAGCGTTGGTGTTGCCCCTAGACTGCGTGCCGGTGATCCGCCGCGGGGCAGCGGCCGGGACGAGGAGCGGTAGTGGACGAGATTCTGATCCGCGCAGGGATCTTCCAGGGAGTCGAGCCGCATGCGGCCGACGCCCTGGCCCAGGCGCTGGAGAGCGCGGAGTTCCCCCGCGGGCACGTGATCTTCGCCGAGGGTGAGCCGGGCGACCGTCTCTACATCGTCGGCAACGGCAAGGTCAAGATCGGCCGGAAGTCGCCGGACGGGCGGGAGAACCTGCTCATGGTGGCCGGGCCGTCCGACATGTTCGGCGAGCTGTCGATCTTCGACCCGGGACCGCGCACGTCGTCGGCCACGGCCGTCACGGAGGTCCGCGCCTACACGATGGACCGCGCCGCGCTCCGCGAGTGGATCGGCAAGCGGCCGGAGATCGCGGAGCAGCTGCTGCGGGTGCTGGCCCGCAGGCTGCGCCGCACCAACAACATGCTCGCCGACCTGATCTTCACCGACGTGCCGGGGCGGGTGGCCAAGTCGCTGCTGCAGCTCGCGCGCCAGTTCGGGTCGCAGGAGTCGGGCCTGCTGCGCGTCACGCACGACCTGACGCAGGAGGAGATCGCCCAGCTGGTCGGCGCGTCGCGTGAGACGGTCAACAAGGCGCTCGCCGACTTCGCCCACCGCGGCTGGCTGCGGCTGGAGGGCAAGAGCGTGCTGATCCTGGAGCCCGAGCGACTGGCCCGCCGGGCCCGCTAGAACGAGCTCGTCGAAGGGCACCTCTCGCACCCGGGAGGTGCCTTTCGTCGCTCCTGGGCAATAAAGTGGTACGTCCGTACCAATCTGTGCGACCCTGGTCGACGTGTCCTCCTCGTCCGCCACCCTGTCCGACTACCGTGCCGCCCTGACCTCGCCCGGAGCGCTCGTCCCCGCGCTCGCCTCGGCGCTCGGCCGGTTCCCGATCGCCATGGTCGGGCTCGCGACGCTGCTCTACGTCCAGCGGGTGACGGGGTCGTTCGCGGCGGCCGGGCTGGTGTCGGCGGGCACGCTGGCCGGGGTGTCGCTGGGCTCGGTGGCGCAGGGCCGGCTGATGGACCGCGTCGGGCCCACCCGGCCGCTGCTGGTGGCCGCGGTGCTGTTCGGCCTGGCCGAGACGGGGCTGGTCCTGGCCGTGCAGTCGCGGGCGGCGCTGCCGCTGCTCGTCCTGCTCGCGCTGGTGGGCGGGCTCGTGCAGCCGGCGCTGCCCGGCGCGTCGCGGTCGCTGTGGGGCGTGCTGGTGCCCGCCGGCCCCCGGCGCGACGCGGCCTTCAGCTACGAGGCCATCAGCCTGGAGGTCTTCTTCATCCTGGGCCCGGCCGCCGCCGCGTTCCTGGTGGCGGCGCCCTGGCCCGGCACCGGTGTCGCCGTCGCCGTGTCGGCGATGGTGATCGGCTCCGTCGGGTTCGCGCTGAGCCGTCCCGTGCGCATCCAGGAGCCGGCCCCCCGCGGGCCGTCGATCGGGATTCTCGGTGCCCTGGCCCGGCCCGGCATGCGCACGGTGGCGCTCGCGTCGCTCGGGTTCGGGCTGGTCATCGGCACGGTGGAGGTCGGCGTGCCGGCGGTCACGGCCGAGGCCGGGTCGCCCGCGATGGGCGGCGTGCTGCTCTCGGCGTGGTCGGTGGCGTCGGTGCTCGCGGGCGTCCTGTACTCGCTGCGGCCCTGGCCCCGCCCGCTGCACCTGCGGCTGCCGGTGCTGCTCGCGGTGTTCGGGGTGTGCGTCGCGGCCATGGCCCTGACGGGTCCGCTCGGCTCCATCCCGGTGCTGGTGGTGGCGATGCTGTTCGCCGGCGCGACCATCACCCCGCAGGTCACGGCCCAGTCGCTCGGCGTCGAGGCCGTCGCCCCGGTCGGGACGGCCACGGAGGCGTTCGGCTGGGTGGTCACGGCGGCCACGCTGGGGCTCTCGGCCGGGCAGTCGGTGGCCGGCGTCATCGTCGACGCGAGCGGCCCGGCGGGCGCGTTCCTGGCCGGCGGTGTCGCGGGACTGGTCGTGGCGGTCGTCATCTGGCTGCGCCGCGGAAGCTTCAACGCCCCGGCGCCGGCCCGCCGGATGGCCCTCGTGAGCGGATAACGGTGTTCCCGCACTGATTTCCGCGCACGGGGGGCGTCAGCCGCGGAGGTACTCCAGCTGGGCCAGGACCGAGAGCTCGGCTGCCGGCCACAACGACTCGTCGACGTCCGCGTACACCGTCTCCACCACCTGCCTCGCCGACGCGGCGGGGCCGAGGGCGTCCAATGCGGCACGGACCTGGTCCAGGCGCTGTTCGCGGTGGGCGAGGTAGGCCTGGGCCACCGTGGGCGCGTCCGGGAGCTCCTGGCCGTGTCCCGGGAGCACCGCGGTGCCCGGTGCGAGGTCGGCGAGCCGGCGCAGCGACTCCAGGTAGGGGCCCAGCACGCCGTCGGGGTGGGCGATGACGGTGGTGCCGCGGCCCAGGACGGTGTCGCCGGTGAGCACCGTCGGCGGCGCGTCCGGACCGCTGAGCAGGAACGACAGCGAGTCCGACGTGTGGCCCGGCGTGGCCACCACCCGCAGCTCGACGCCCGCCGCGGCCACCACGTCACCGTCGCCGAGGGCCTCGGAGCCGAGCACCAGCGAGCGGTCCAGCGCCCGGACGGGCGCACCGGTCAGCTCGGCGAAGCGGGCGGCGCCGCCGGCGTGGTCGTGGTGGCGGTGGGTGAGCAGCACCAGCGCCACGGGCCCCTGCTCGGCCACGCGCTCCAGGTGCTCGTCGTCCTCGTCACCGGGGTCGACCACCACGCACTCCTCGACGCCCGGAGCCCGCAGCACCCAGGAGTTGGTGCCCTCCAGCGTCATGGCCGACGGGTTGCGGGCGAGCAGCACCGACGCCAGCGGCGTGACGGAGCGGAGCTCCCCGTACAGGGGATGGGTCATCCGGGGCTCCCGGGCGTCAGGTGCATCTCGGCGGTCTCGAACCCGGGGTCGCCGGGCAGCACGACCACCACCTGGTCGCCCTCGCGGCGCACCATCGGGATGATCGGCGTGATGACGCGTTGCGTGGCCGCGGCCAGCACCGACGCGGCGTCGGGGTGCTCCGCGATCTCCCGCAGCGACGTGAACGTGGGCGCGAGCAGCTGCATGTCGCCGCGCTCCCAGTGCTCGAGCGCGGTGGCCGGGTGCCACCACGTGGCCTCGACGGCCTCGGTGGTGTGGGCGTCGGCCTCCTGGCCCTCGGGCACCCGCGCGACGAAGAACGCCGTGTCGTAGCGCTTCGGCGACTGCTCGGGCGTGATCCACCGCGACCACGCCGCCAGCAGCTCCGAGTGCAGGGTCAGCTGCGCCCCGGCCAGGACCTCACCGAGCGTGCGGCGGTGGGCCACCAGCGCCTCCCGCTCGTGGTGGGGCGACGGGCCGGGCCCGGCCAGCAGGACGCCGCACTCCTCGAACGTCTCCCGCACCGCAGCGTGGACGAGCGCCCCGGCCATCTCCGCGTCACACGCCAGCCGTTCGCCCCACTGCGCCGGTGACGGGCCGCTCCACCGCGCCGGATCGGGCCGGTCGGAGGGATCGACGCCGCCGCCGGGGAACACCGTCATGCCGCCCGCGAAGGCCATGCCGGCCACCCGGCGCTGCAGGAAGACCTGGAGCGGAGCGCGGCCGGGCGGGGGGTTCGGATCGTCGCGCAGCAGCAGCACGGTGGCCGCCGGTTTCGGGACGACGGTCTCGGTGGGCACAGTCGGACCCTAACTCCCCGCGAGGCAGGATGGCGGTCGTGGATCACATGCGCGTCGGGCTGGTGGGGGGCGGGCCGTGGGCCCGCGGAGTGCACGGACCGGCGATCGTGGCGCATCCCGCCACCACGCTGACGGGCGTGTGGACGCGTCGCCCCGAGCAGGCCACGGAGCTCGCCGCGTCGCTCGGGAGCACGGCCTACGCCGATCTCGACGCCCTGATCGCCGACGTCGACGTGGTGGCGCTGGCCGTGCCACCGCTGGTTCAGGGCGCGCTGGTGGTGCGCGCCGCGGCGGCCGGGCGCCACCTGATCTGCGAGAAGCCGCTCGCGGAGACGCTCGACGGGGCCCGGGAGGTGGTCGAGGCCGTCACGCGGGCGGGCGTCCACTCGTCGATCGTGCTGACGCTGCGCCACGCCCCCGACGTGCAGAGCTGGCTGGCGGGGATCCCGTCGACGCCGGGGGTCGACACGACGGGCTCGGCGCGGTGGCTGTCGGGTGCGCTGCTCGGTGGGCCCTTCGCGGCGTCGCCGTGGCGGGCGGAGCAGGGCGCGCTGCTCGACGTGGGCCCGCACCTCGTCGACCTGCTCGTCGCCGCGCTCGGGCCCGTCACGGGGGTCGACTGGGCCCACCGCACGGATCCCGATCTCTGGCGCTTCGGCCTCACCCACGCCGGGGGCGCCACGAGCACCGTGATCACGTCCCTGGCGCTGCCCGTGGACCCGACGGAGAGCGAGTTCACCGTGTTCGGCGGCGCCGGGGTCCACCGGCTGCCCGGCCGGGTCTGGGACGCCGCGTCCAGCTACGCCCACCTGCTCGACGAGCTCGTGGCGGCGGTCCGCGGCACCGGTCCGGCCCCGGCGCTGGACGCGGCGCACGGACTGCGCCTGCAGGAGATCCTCGACGAGGTCCGGGCCGTCGTGGGCTGATCCGTCAGCCGGCGAGGTCGGGCGGGTCGTGGCGCCCCGGGCCGTTCCCGTTCGTCCCGTTCCCGTTCGTCCCCGTGCGGCTCTGCCCGTTCCCGTTCGGGGCGGCCACGCCGGCCCGACGCGAGGTGCGCGGCCGGGTGCCGGAGCCGAGCTCGGCCTGCAGCCGGGCGAGCAGCTCGCGGTCGGCGTCGCTCAGCCGGGCCACCGGGTCGGGCCGGAGGCCCGGACCCTCGGCGGCCTGCTCCTCACGGGCCGGTTCCGGGGCGGCCGGTGCCCGATCGGGGCCGGACGACCGGGGCGAGTTCGGCGCCGGCGATCCGAGCTGTGACCGGGGAGCGGCGGGAGTCGGTGGGCCGGTCGGGGGCCGTGACGTCGGGGGCGACACCGCGGCGGGGGGCTGCGGAGCGGCGGCAGCCGGCGGGACCGCGGACGCCGCCGGGCCGGTCGGAGGCAGCGCGACGATCGGGGACTCCGCCGTGAACCGCGATGCGAGCGGCGACAGTGGAATCGGGGGCGCGGACGCCGGGGGGGCCTCGGCGAGGCCGTGGGCGGCCCGGTGCCGCGGCGCGTCGATCTCGTCCACGTCGGACCCGGGATCGGACCCGGGCTCGTCCTCGACCGTCCGGGCCGACCGGTCCGGACCCGACCGGTCCGGACCCGACCGGTCCGGACCCGACCGGTCCGGACCCGACCGGTCCAGATCCGACGGCGACACGGCCCAGTCCCCCGACGCCCACTCGTTCGCCCACCGGTCCTCGGCGGGCGCGGGCGCGGTGACGCCGATCGGGCGGTCGGGGGCCAGCGGGCTGATGCCGTGGAGGCCGAACGGGTCGTCGTCCTCGTCCTCGACGGGTGTGCCGTGCTCGTCGAAGGGGGTGGGGTCCAGCAGCGGGGCGAGCAGCGGCGCGTTGAGCGGCCCGCTGAGGGGGTCCTGCATCGAGCGGAACATCGGGGTGTCGGCGAGCGCCGGGATCTGCTCCTGTTCGAGGGACGAGTAGGCGTCGCCGCCGTCGGGGCGCACGGTCCGCTGCGGGTCGGTCGCCTCCGCTCCGGACGTGTCCCCGGCGGTGTCCACCGGCGTCTCGTCGTGCACAGGCACCAGCGGGCGCACCCTCGTGCCGTCACGGCGGGCCAGCGGAACGGGGCTCGGCAGCGAGGACCGCGTCAGCGGCGTGACGGTGGTGCGGCGGCGTTCGAACGGGCGGGGGGCGGGACGGGACTCGGGCCCGGCCGGGGCGGCGTCCCGCGCGGGACGCAGGGGCAGCGGCCGGGAGGCGGGGGTGATGGGGGTGATGTCGCCGACCACGGTGCCCGTCGGGTCGGTGGCCGCCGCGTCGGGCCCCGACGGCTCGCCGGGCACTGCGAACGGTCCCTCGGCGGCCCACAGGTCGGCGTACCCGGGTTCCGGCCGCGGCTCGGGCGCAGTGGCCTCGACGACGGGCTCGACGACGGGCTCGACCGGCGGCGCCGCAGGCGGCGCGACGACGGGCGGCGCCGTGGCCGATGCCTCGTGGATCCGCTGCGCCGCACGGCGGGCGGCGGCGTGGTACTCCGAGAGCGGGTTCCCGCTGGTCAGCACCTCCACCGACGCCACGACCCCGGACCGGTCCAGGGCCACGGACAGCTGGTAGGCCAGGACGTCGGCCGGGCGGCCACCCGCCTCGACCTCGACCAGCACGACCGGGTGCGGCAGCGGCCCGGGCGCGGACCCGGCCGGCGTCAGCCGCCAGGCCAGCCGCACCTCGGCGCCGTCGAGCAGCCGCGGCGGGAGGGCGCCCACGGCCGCGGCGACGCGGTCGTCGCCACCCGGGGGGGCGGCGGCGAAGCGGTGGTCGAGCGCGGAGTCGGACGCCTCGGGGAGGGCGCTGCCGGCGTCGAGATCGGTGTGCGCCGCGCGGGCCGCCGCGACCAGCGTCGCCCGGAGGGCGGCCCGCAGGGAGGTGCGGTCGGCGGTGACGCCGGCCGTGACCAGTGCGATGGCCCGGGTGTTCTCACCCACCGCCACCAGCTCCCGCGCCCAGGCCAGCAGGTCGTCGTCCACCTGGCCGGCCATCGCGAGCAGCAGGTCGTGTGTGGATGATCCCGATGTCTCGGCCACGTGCCCTCCTCCGGTGCCCCTCATCACGCTCCTGCCGACGCCGCCGTCGCCATCTCCGGTGACCGCCACAGCGGGGCCGATCCGATGATGGCCGCCTGGTGGTAGGCGGGGGGTTCGTCGTGCGGCGGGAGAACCTCCACGCACGGTGTGCGGTCGCCGTGGGCGCGCAGCACGCGCTGGAGCGTGCCGGCCAGCTGCCACGGCCGCTCGCCGCCGTGCACGAGGACGATGCGCTGTTCGCGACGGGTCCCGGCCCGCCACGCCTGGCGCAGCTCGATGCAGCCCGGGTGGCCGCGGACCACGGCCAGCACGCTCAGCGCGGCCTGGTCGACGTCGGGTTCCGAGCGGAACTCCGCCGTGGTGACCTCGGGCGCCGGCAGCGGCAGCACGGCGTCCATGAGGCGGGCCGACGCCCCCCACGTCCCGGCCGAGGCCACCAGCAGATCACGCTCGTGGTCGTCGAGGGCGACGCGGTGGCGCAGCAGCTCGCGCGGCAGCATCGCGGTGATGGAGGAGTGGGCGTCGACGGCGAGCCAGTCGCGCAGGCGCCAGAGCAGCTCGTCGGGCAGCCGCCCGGCGAGCCGGACCAGCAGCTCGTGGCACGCCTGGGCGGGTGCCGATTGCGCCTCCGCGGGGAAGAGCGCGTCGGCGGTGCTCACCCCGCGACCTCGACGATCAGCTCCACTTCCACCGGCGCACCGATGGGCAGCTCCGCCACGCCGACGGCCGAGCGGGCGTGCTTCCCGGCGTCGCCGAAGATCTCCCCGAGCACGTCCGACGCACCGTTGATCACGCCGGGCTGGCCGGTGAACCCGGGCGCCGACGCCACGAACCCGACGACCTTGACGACACCGGTGACGGCGTCCAGGCCGACCAGCTCGTCGATCGCGGCCAGCGCGTTGAGGACGCAGGTGCGGGCCAGCTGGTAGGCGGTGTCGACGTCGACCTCGGCCCCGACCTTGCCCGTGACGGCGAGTTTCCCGTCGACGAACGGCACCTGACCCGCGGTGAACACGAGCGTGCCGGTCTGCTTCGCGGGGATGTAGGCGCCCGCGGGCGCGGCGACGGCGGGGAGCGTGATACCCAGCTCGGCCAGGCGCGCGGTGGGGGTGCTCATGGCTGCTTCGGCCGCTTGAACCAGGCGACGGGCTGGTCGCTGTTGGCGCCGGTGGTGACGGCCACCAGCTCCCAGCCGTCACGGCCGAAGTTGTTGAGGATGGCCTGGGTGCTGTGGATCAACACCGGGGCGGTGAGGTATTCCCATTGGGTCACAGCCGGGGAGCTCATGGGAAAGGACTGTAGCCAGCGCCTCATCCCGTTCGGGCGGCCGGGATGGCTACCGGCTCGTAACCTCAAGGGGTGACACCTTCCTGGCCAGCAGAGTTGTCGGCCGCCCGCCTCCACGTCGTCACCGGCAAGGGGGGCACCGGCAAGACCACCGTCGCCGCCGCCCTCGCGCTGGCCCTCGCGACGGGTGGCAAGCGGACGTTGCTGATCGAGGTGGAAGGCCGCCAGGGCATCGCCCAGCTGTTCGACACCCCGCCGCTCCCCTACGAGGAGCGCAAGATCGCCGTGGCGCCCGGCGGTGGGGAGGTGCGCGCGCTGGCCGTCGACAGCGAGGCGGCGCTGCTGGAGTACTTCGAGATGTTCTACCGGCTCGGCATGGCCGGTCACGCGCTGCGCCGGATGGGCGCCATCGAGTTCGCCACCACGCTCGCGCCCGGCCTACGCGACGTGCTGCTCACCGGCAAGGCCAAGGAGTGCGTCAACCGCCGCGACGCCGACGGCCGCCCCGCCTACGACGCCGTCGTGCTCGACGCGCCGCCCACCGGCCGCGTCGTCAGCTTCCTCGACGTGACGAAGGCGATGGCCGACCTCGCGAAGAGCGGCCCCATCCACAGCCAGGCCGAGGGCGTCGTCGAGGTGCTGCACTCGCCGCTCACCGCCGTGCACGTCGTGACGCTGCTGGAGGAGCTGCCCGTGACCGAGACGCTGGAGACCCTCGACGAGCTGGCGGCCGCCGGCCTGCGCCCGGGCGCGGTCATCGCCAACCAGGTGCGTCCGCAGTGGCTGCCGGACCGTTCCGTCGCCGCTGCGGCCGGTGGCCGGGTGGACGCCGCGCGCATCCGCGCCAGCCTGGCCTCGGCCGGTCTCGACCTCACCCCCGACGTGATCGACGGGCTGGTCGCCGAGACCGTCGAGCACGCCCAGCGGGTGCACGCGGAGGCGGTGGCGCTCGCCCGCCTCGACGCGTCGTCGGCGGCCCCGGCCCGCCTCGAGCTGCCCCGGCTGATCGGCGGCGTCGACCTCGGCGGGCTCTATGAACTCGCCGAGACGTTGTGTGCGCAGGGTGTGGGCGGCTCCGCCGCCCGTGAGCGGAAATCGGGGCCAGGACCCGGATATCCGCTCACGACCTCAAGCGGGACGCGCTCATGAACGCCATGAAGACGCCGGCCGTCCTGGACGTCGACGCGCTGCTCGACGACCCGACCACCCGCGTGATCGTCTGCTGCGGCTCGGGCGGGGTGGGCAAGACCACCACCTCGGCCGCGCTGGCCGTGCGAGCCGCCGAGCGCGGCCGGCGCACCGTGGTGCTCACCATCGACCCGGCCAAGCGCCTCGCGCAGGCCCTCGGCCTGCAGATCCTCGGCAACGAGCCCGCCGCGGTGAGCTCCGTCGACGGCGACCTGCACGCGATGATGCTCGACATGCGCCGCACCTTCGACCAGATGGTGCAGACGCACGCGGAGCCAGGCCGCGCCGAGGCGATCATCGCCAACCCCTTCTACCAGACCATCTCCTCCTCGTTCTCCGGAACGCAGGAGTACATGGCCATGGAGAAGCTGGGCCAGCTGGTGGCCACCGGCGACTGGGACCTCGTGGTGGTGGACACGCCGCCGTCGCGCTCGGCGCTGGACTTCCTCGACGCCCCGCAGCGCATGTCGACCTTCCTCGACGGCCGGATGATCCGCCTGTTGTCCTCGCCCGCCCGGGCCGGTGGACGCGGCCTGCGCAAGCTCGTCGGCGGCGCGTTCACGCTGTTCGCGAAGGCCGTCTCCACGATCATCGGCGGGCAGATGCTCACCGACGCGTCGGCGTTCGTGCAGGCGTTCGACACGATGTTCGGCGGCTTCCGCGAGCGCGCCAACGCCACCTACGAGCTGCTGCGCTCGCCCGGCACCGCGTTCGTGGTGGTGGCCGCACCGGAGCCCGACGCGCTGCGCGAGGCCGCCTACTTCGTGGACCGGCTCTCCGCGGAGGAGATGCCGCTGGCCGGGCTGGTGCTCAACCGCACCCACCCGGTGCTGGCGGAGCTCTCGGCGTCGAAGGCCCGCAACGTGGCCGACGAGCTGCGCGGCGCGCCGCTGGCCACGGCCGTGCTGCGCCTGCACGCCGACCGCGTCGACCTCGCCGGGCGCGAGGAGAGCCTGCTGGCCCGCTTCACCGGCGCCCACCCGACGGTGGCGGTGACGAGCGTGCCGGTGGTGGCCGACGTCGGGGACCTGGACGGGCTGCGCGAGATCGGCACCCGCCTGGCCGACGGTGGCCCGCACCCGCAGGCCACCGCGCTCCGTTCCGCGCGGTAGCCGGTCGAGCACGGTCAGGCGGACTCCGACAGGTCCTCGGCCTCCTGCTCCGCCGCCAGGTGATCGGCCGTCTCGTCCGCCGAGCCCGCGTAGTGGGCGGCCCGGGCGTCGTGCAGCAGCTCCGACCACGACTCCACGTCGGGTCGCCGGCGCAGCAGGGCCCGGCGCTCCCGCTCGGTCATGCCGCCCCACACCCCGAACTCGATGCGCTGGTCGAGGGCGTGGGCCAGGCACTCCGTGCGCACCGGGCACGTGCGGCAGAACAGCTTCGCGTCGCGCTGCAGCGCCCCGGCCACGAACAGCTCGTCGGCGTCGTCCGCCCGGCAGCGTGCGGCCACGCGCCAGTTCCACCGACCCGTCATGGTTGCTCCGTAAGGTTGTTGATGTTCGGGACGGGAGGTTCCGGACGCCCGGGACGGCAGGGTGTGGCTGATGGTGGCTTGCTGTCGGGTGGCTTCTCAGGAGTGGCCGCCCTGTCGTTCGGGACGCCTTG